>Ga0123352_10009814_pt1 | contig 15007 bp, 9 predicted proteins | sample TergutLab28metaG_FD_89700 | JGI IMG/M metagenome (GOLD analysis project Ga0123352, IMG submission 89700) | Labiotermes labralis P1 segment gut microbial communities from Petit-Saut dam, French Guiana - Lab288 P1 | ecosystem: Host-associated > Arthropoda: Insects > Digestive system > Gut ... | reverse complement strand
TGAGTGGACCCCGTTCCAGACCCACTACTACTCAGAAAATCTGGTAGCGCCGGGGATCGAACCCGGGACCTCTGTATCTGTAGCCAGAAACTCTGACCACTAGACCACAGAGGCGGTCAGAGATCACACGGTTTACGAAATTATTTCTAAAGAATTAGAATACGTAGACGAGAGTATTTTTGTTGCCTTAGAACTGTATGTGTTCTGTATGTGAAGCAGGTACTGTACTGTACCGTGCAGTTTTGTGCCTGTACATCAGACCAAATCTGCTTGCCATCCGCGGACCATACTCGTTAAATGTGCGGCATGCAGTTCATAAAAAGAACACCGGCTGACCTTCAAGCTGAGCTCATGCATCTGCATTAAATTTTGTACTAAGCTGTGCACTGAAAGCCTTGAGACAAATCTTCACAACGTGAGATCCTAACCTTGCATGGCAACACACGTAGCTTGTGTCATGTACGTAGTCACACGGTAATTTAATGGAAGGTTTCTGATATTCACTAAATATATATAATGATGTAGTATGATGATGTCTCTTTGATAAATTTGGTAAGATTTGACGTGATCAAAGAAAAATCTGGTACGACACTGCCATTTCCATATTCTTTTTCTTCCCCCTCCCCCTCCCGTCACCGGCTTGTACTTATTATGGGGAACCTAACAGCATTGTCTCGATATTTAGACAGACAGACAGACATGTTTGTATTACGAACTCGCAATTCCAGAAAGTTGATGAGTGTCGTGTGTAGATATCCGTACCGCCGGCCCGTAGTTGTCAGTGGGCTTTCATCATAGTTGGTGATTTCAGTTTATACATTCTGCACATCTGTTCTATGAATGTAAATTTTGCATGCATAAAATGTACGTTTGTTCATTGTACATGAAGCGCACATGGTTGCTTCTGAAGAGTTTTGAAGGTTTCGATTATTTCTCCCCCATCTACACAGACTCCCACCCCAACATATGCCCAACAAGAGGAATAAATACAGGGCGTCCAGAGATCCTTCTTTCTGTACGCACGAGCAAGTGTACAGAATTTGCACACTTTGACTGCGTGTCTTTACTTAGGGTACGTAAGAAATGACAATTTGTCAGACGTGTCTTTTCGAACCCCACTATTCACGTGGGCCAGACCTTTTGACTCGGGTGGGGGTGGGGGGGGGTAGGCAGAGACAGGATCGTAGAATTTATCTCAGGTCAAAATTGCATTACACAGCCTCTGGTATCGTCACAGCTATAGGTGTGATGATACCAGAGGCTGTGTAATGCAATTTTGACCTCCTGATGATGAGCTCATGTGCTCGAAACATGTAGAGGCATGAAATAAACTTATTGTAAAACAAACATTTTGTACATCAAGTCGGTTAACTACTGAAGTAACTATACTGAGATGCAGGGACAGCAAAATATCAGGATCGTAGAAGTCACTGGCAGACGCGAACAGTATAGCCGTATTTTCGATAGACAGCCAACGCACGTAATTATAGTTCAGTGTTTCTCACCAGCTCACCGCTTTCTTTTCAGATTACACAAACAGCTGTTTTAAAGTAGCATTTATACAAAAATTAGAGCTGTAATTTGCAAAATCATATTGACTTGGATTTTTCTTGAGCGTTCTGCTTCCATAAATATTCGCCACATACATGGAGTTTGCCTATCTGGAAACTACACCATGCAACTAAAACTCTGTTTTGGAAGTTTATTACATTGAGTTTCAAATAAATCAGGTGGCGTAATAAGGGATATGGTACACGCATTTACTGGTAACTGCACACTTTTTCATCTCCTTTTTCAAATTGCGTCTTATGTTGCCTGAAATAGAAAATCTGTATTGATTTTGACCGACCGCCTGAGGGAAAGGTCGTGTTTTGCAGAAAATATGCCACTGACAGCACACAAACTTGTTCAATAAGCCCTCTCTATCCAATTCTATTTTGCGTACATTACAAAACCGTCAACCCCTGGCGTATATATTGGTATCCGGCATTTCTCCCAGCATTGCCTCTGTAGTGAGTTTATATTTGTGGCTTTGTATCTGTAAGCGTATAGTTTACAGTTTTTACACCAAGTAGGCATATTTAGAGCGTGGACAGGTGTGGATCCGTGGCACGAATATACAGGACACTGCCACGGGCAGGTTCAGAACGCTGGAAACAGCTGTATTCTGTGTGTCAAAATACAGCGAATTGGTAATTAACCTTTTGGCGCCGGAATTATTTTTTTAATTTTAGCACACACTGTATATAAAATGTGAATAATACAGGAACCAAATACGTTAGAATTATGAAACAGACTACATTTTGAAGAGAAAAAACGGAGAGTATATACCATGTTTAAAATATTCAGTACGTATATTTTTTGAATAAATATATAAAATGCAACTTTAGAGGTTAGCGGCGCGGTACGACCACTATAGTTGACATTAGGCATCAAAAGGTTAATTTACCAGCCCGTAACGTAGGATCTTGTTTGAGGAACTGGTGAAGTGAATGCCCATTACGGAAGCGGGCAGTTCGCTTCATTCCGAAGAGTCTGCCTGTGGTCGTTGTCCGAAACCAGTCCGATCGCAACAGATTCCGAAGTAATTTTTATGTTAACTTGCCATGTCCGATTTCTTCTTACATGTCACCTCCGTTTTGGGTGTTACGGAATCAACAGTCTTTGTGCATTTTGTGCTGCTACCGTCTGTGCTCAATGTCCGTCTCCTCCTAATAAGCCTAATATTAGTATAATCTTTCTAACAGTGTTTGGCGTAAATTCTTAGTCACATCCATGTTACAGTAGCGTGCATTGCTTGAAAGCGCCGAATAGTATGATAATGCAAAGAGTTAAGCCTGGTCCTTTGCAAATCTCAGGGGGAGAATTGGGCTACAATTTTTTTCTACGTGCTAAATAGACGTAAGTTTGCTTTGCTAGACCTTTGAGAATTTTTACGTATTTTTCTTATCGTTAGCTTATCAAACGAAGCAAATCGCAGATTGGATGTTTGTTTTGTAATGGGATTACTGTAATGCAATAAAGCAGCTTGACACAAAATAGTCTGTTATTGAATACAGTGATTAGATTGGGTTTAGGGGTTTGTTTATGTTTAAATTTACTACGTTCTAATCTCGTCTGTGATAACAGACAACGCGGGAACTCTTTCATGAATTTCCTTAGTTCCCGAAGGCGTAGTTTAGTGATGGCAATCCCCGTGTTTCATACAGTGCGTTTGTGTTGTTTATCAGTGTTCTACGAAAGACTTGGCCGTAAATAGAGAGTATAATAAAATTATACATTTCGCCGTCAGGGACACACAAAGATTAATAATGCACATATAAAAACATAGGCCATTAAAGGTTTTGTGTGTTTTAACAAAGGTTACCTATTGGAATACCGAATTCACAAACATATATGTCTAATGCAAAAAAAAAATCTTGCAAGGTGTGAGCTAAAGTATAATTCTTTAAAACACACTATACTTTGTCTCATCATGCTAGTTTATTGTGCGTGTGTTCTGTGTTCATGAATTGTATGTTGCTATTCTACCTGTGCACCTTACGGTGACTAGGATCAAAATGTATTTGATAAATACATATTATATGTGACTGTAATGAGTATGTAGAGGTTTTGTTTTTGAATGTGTGACTTCGAAATTGGCTGTCCCCGCTGTTTTGTAGTTACCAGTACATACACACTATCTCGTTTCAGATATCGTTAAAATGACCTGTATAGTTAATACACTGTCAATAAGTAACGAACGAAACCTCCAGTAACTGAAGAATTAAAAAAACAACTAAATGCCACTTATTATTTTCTTGTACTTCTTATAGGCTCAACATGTTTCGGGCATTACTATGCCCATCATCAGAAGCTCGCGACTATGATGTTGATTAACACATTGGTCGTTTCGTCCTCGGTTTGCTGTATGTTGGAGGTTAGGTGCGGTTAGGCTGGAGGAGCCCAGACACTACTCCAGTCTAACCACACCTAACCTCCCACATACAGCAAACCGAGAACGAAATGACCAATGTGTTAAATAACATCATAGTCGCGAGCTCCTGATGATGGGCATAGTAATGCCCGAAACATGTTGAGCCTGTAAGAAGTACAAGAAAATAGTAAGTGGCATCTAGTTGGTTTTTTATTCTTCAGTTATCACAATGATGCACGGTCCAATAAACATCAGAAACCTCCAGTATTCTGGTGACTGACACTGAGACTTTTTTCTAATGAAAACTCCCGTTTAAAATCATATTTCTTTCAGGTGAGAATGTTCAGTAGGCATGTTGAGGTGCTTCAAGTATGACATGCGCGAAGAAAACTGCTGTGATTTCTCAAGAGTTCTTGGAAAAGTACCAGAAGTTTTGAAGATCTCCTCTTCCCACTCTCTGACAACTTCCGGCCACATTTCTGATTTTTGGCAATATTATAGTAATAACTATTTCCGCTTGCGTAAGACAGGTTCAGAATTTGTGGTATTTTTAAAGTGATGATGTAGGTGTGATGCTGAAATAAAATCTGAAATCAAAGCACCAAGAAGTTTGGGTCTGATCTCATGCTGCAATTGTTTAACCGCTTATGGCCGGTTGTCCAATTTATCCGTCCATTTAGCAACATTTTATGCCTCTATGCCGTATGCTATTCTTTCTGCCACTAATATCTGTTGTTATTATTGTTGTTGAAAACAAATTACTTTATTTTTACTTCGTACGACGTGTGAAAACGTATTCTTCACTTAACAAATACACAACCTGCGATTCTGCGTCTCTCGTTGATGCCCATCCATGACAGTTACAAAGCTGTTGACTGGATTAATGCAGTAGCGATATTACGGTAATTTCAGTGAGTACTGTGTTTGTATCCCCGTAAGTTGTATTTTGATGAAACGAAGCAGCATTAGAGTTGTCACACTGCACGGACTACACTCGTAAATAACTGTTCCGCACACTACACTAATAGTCTTATGCATGACATTAAAAATGTTTCACATAGTGGCTGTAGGCCTACTTATTATTGCGAACGGTAGCCTGTATCGTTTGTTGTACCCATTTTTTTGAGGATGACAAGTACAGTCTGAACTTCATGTGAAGTAGGGTATCCTCCATACTGGAACAGTAAGGATAATAAAGGAATTTATCTGACGTTGTGCTGAGACACCCCCAGTGCCAAACATATTCGAAGAATTTTACCGGTACATGACGTCGTCTCGATTGGTAAACAGTTACGAAGTGTGGAAGACCTTTCTTCCCCAGCCTCCATCCTCCTTCGACATGTCATCTGTTTGCAATTCTACTCGGCGTGACAATCCTGAAGTCTTTAATCTTCCTCAGCACTGCTTTGAAAACCTGAAATCTTGCGTAGTCGCAAGTCTTGAAGATTGTTGTGGAGATGAAATACGTGGCTGGATGGAGAGTCATGCAAGTGGACAACCACAAACAGTAAGATGGGCGTGGCTTCAATCTGTGTTGATTTTCACAGTTAGTGCATATGAAAATTCTTCGCTCTGTTGATTTAATTTCTGTGCTGTTTCCGCTGTAGAGATCATATTGCGACGAATTAAAATATTATTTCGAGAGGGGTCGTGGCTGTTTTAAAGTTACTGTTGTGTCTTCGGCCGGAAATACTGAGTAAAGGCCCGAGATACTGGGGTTGAAATAGCCCCTATCCTGACCGGCTGGCCCCTGTCAACCTGTCCGGCGTTTTCTTGTAATTTATGCCACTGAGCTAACCAGTTATGTCACGGTATCTTTCTCCTGCCAAGGTACACTTCTCGGGGTAACAAAGTTGCCAAAGATTCCACCCCAGCTTGTATCAGTACGAAGCACTTCGTGCTGAATAAAGCAATACGTGTTTGTCCTGTTTTTGTTCTGTTTGGCTACATTTCGTTGAAATGTGGTTAAACAGTTCTCGCCAATTTACATAGTAATGGTTTACATGCAACTGAATCATTACACGTGATGCATTTTAAACGCTGAAACTTAATGCCAACATAAAAATGTTCGATTCCCTTGTGCCTTGAGTTGATTGGGAGTCAGAATCGGATTGTTTCCTTCTTGTTTTTTTTTTTAAATAAATTAATTGGGTATAACATTTTACACTGACGCACTGTGGTGCTCAGTCACTTTCCTCGTATTATGTCGGACGGAATTCCCGTTAGGAGGGTGGGCTTTGAACGGATCTGTGTCGTATTGTGTAGGCTTTTAAAAGGAAAAGACATTATGTTGATCGGTAATAATGATCATACAATTTACTTCCTTTATTGAAATGCTTCACAACATCAGGAATGCCAATTACGAGTAAGCAGTGAAAAGAAAACGTCTACTAATAAAAGAGTTCACATTTATACGGAAAAGAGGCCTAAACTAATGATACAGTAGAGAAGCCAACAACAAGCTGGTTAACATCAAAGGAGACAAGGTATAAGGAAAAAATCAAAATAGGAATAACACTGTAACTGCTACCAAATGAGCTCACAGTCTGAACAAATAACTGTGGTTCGTTAAGTGATGAGTTATGAAATAATCAATTTCCATTAACGAAAAGGAATTAGTCTTATAGTACCAGAAGACCTATTGCTGCACACTACGATAGCCGCAGAAACACTTGCGGCTCAGCGACGAACATTTCCATCCTGCAGTAGATATACGAAAGTTAAGTGTCGGGAATATCCGAGAAAGGGCTTGTGTTTTAAAAAAATAGTTTTAGCAAACAGAGCGTCGGGATGCTACAACTTGGCCCGGTGTTAAAATTTGGATACACATGTAACCTAACTAGTATGCCTTCAGCAACATAATTATGGAGAAAGCCAGATCTGAAATGTCGGTGCGCTTCTACCGAACTACACGGAGCCGTGTCCCGGAAGACAGCGTCTGTACGTCACCGCCCTGATAAGTTAGACGTTCCTTAATGCGGTTAGTTTAACGAGTAAAGATCTAAGCGCAGCTTTATCCCCTCTTCTTCTCTTTCTCCCTCTTCTCCTCCTCCTCCTCCTTACTCTCCTTTCTTCTCCTCCTCTTCCTCCTCCTTTCTTCTCCTCCTCCTCCTTATTCTCCTTCTTTCTTCTCATCCTCATTTTTCGCCTTCTCCTTTTCTTCTTCTCCTTCTTTCTTCTCCTCCTCCTGCTGCTCCTCTTCCTCCTTCACCTCGTTATTTCCCTTCTCCTCCTCCCTCTTCTCATCATCTTCTGCTTCTCCTCCTCCTTCTGCTTCTCCTCCTCCTACTTCATCCATTGCAGTCCTTTTGAACCTTAGCCTCTTCCAAAATTGTCCACTGTCTGCGGTGCCGTGAATTACGTCTCCAGTTCATCACACCCATATTCTTCAGATCTTCTTCAACTGACCCAAGCCACATCAGACTAGGTTTTCTTTTTACACGTCGAGTGCCTTTTGGTTTAAGAAGAGTAAGCTGTTTGCAAGGATCCAGTTCTTGCATTCAGCTTTATCCCTACGTAACACTGAAAGAATACAAGAAAGCTGGTCGACTGATTGCCTGAGACTGACTGACTGACTGACTTACAACCTTCATGGAGCAGAGTCCTTCAGAAGCCACATGTCCTCAGCTAGTCAATTCCCTGCAACCAAGCACAGTTTCTGCACAGTAAATATCATACTGAAAAAGTATACAGTCCTAAAAGCTGTTTAAACTACAATACTCTTCCAGCTTCACATAGCAGGAGATACGTGGAATTTTAGAAATGTCTACCTCTGACATTCCGCTTGTCTGTTTTCCTTCAGAAACTGAGTAATGATGATTGCAGTGTACACTGACTCATTATTATTAATAGAAATATAATTATGGAATGCAAATAGCAATTAGTTGAACATCCGGGGTATGAAAAATCTAGTGCAAGCTGCATAATTTATCATAAGGAACCTAAAACATCCGTTCATTTATCAACGTAAGTGACGTCAAGTCCCGTTACGTAATAACATTGCTCAGAAAGAATTTTCGGTCGTTAGAATCAATTACGTTTGGAGCTGAATAACCCCCCCCCCCCCCCGTTCTTTCTATGGGAATACACACAGAAGATTACCATTCTGTGTAATTATTTCTTTTTCTAAGAGCTGAAGGGAGCCGACTTTCTTTGTTAGTCAAGAACAGCCCTTCGTTACAGGCGACTTCTTGAAAGAAACTGCAGCTGTGCATCGCTGTCTGATAAACTGAGCAATTTTCATGGTTAGAAAGGTTATGGCATTTCTGATCACTCGTATTCTTTTAAAAGACTCTGAATGTTAGCAACCAGATACAACTTCTCTTTCCCCCTCACCAGGTAAAACTTTCTATAGCTTTAGTGTGTTTCTGGTTGAAAGAACTTGAGCGAATATTTAAAAAATGCAAATTAAAGAGGATTTTATTGGTTAATTGTTAACAGGTAAAAACAAATGCAACTGTGTGTTAATTGTAAAAACTCGTCTTCACTTAATCATGCTACGTTTTTCGGCCGTGTGGCCATTACCATGCATATGTTAACAAAATTGTACATGTAGCATGATTATGTGAAGAATACACAGTTGTGTTTGTTTCTTTCTGTTGGCTGTTCAGTTCTGAAATCAACGGAACGGTTTTACCCAAGATTTGTTGGTTAGTTTATTTGGTGTTTACACTTACAGGACTACATGCCGAGTTGCTTTGGAAATATTAGAGCATATTAATTCTATTCTTTGAACCAACTCCATGAAACAGGTTTCCTCGTTGAGGAGCCGAAAGTGGCCTAGCTAGAAGATAAATCTTGTTAAATTCGATGTTTCATTATCATGTTCACAACGGATCGCCACTTTACGCTCTCTGAACCAGTGATTCAACTTCCCACCATGGCACTCTGTTTCTTGACCCATTGTCATTTTCCTCCTAATGTGCTTGTGTTTCCCAAGTGTTCTCAAACCTTCGGGTTTTCTGACGAAAATTTTTGTTACGTATTTTTCGTCTGTCCCATCCCATCCGCTACTCATCTTATCCTCGTCGATTTGATGGCGATGATATTCGATGCTGAGTGCACATTGTGCAGAATTTTGTTCCTTGCCCCCTTTAAGTACCTGTACACCCTCCGTTACAGAACGAGTTTTTTCGTCTGTTACGAACATAGCATTGACTTTTTAAGCGCCCGGGAAAATGAAAGGATATCTTGGACATAAAATTCCAGTTTGAAATTCTTGTAGCCGCACATTGCTATCAAATGGTAGCACTCCTGCCTTTTATTCTTGAGATACCGGCCTCCATTCTCGGCTCACAGTTTTGAGTATTCTCTTTGAGGTTTACGTAGTTTCCCTTAGCGCCCTTAAGTACTGCGCTACTATTTTTATATAGGCCACAGCAGGTTCATTGCACGTCCCATTTTCCCATCTTCAGCCATCTTACCTTTTGCCGCTGCACATTCTGCGCTGCTGAAGAAAGATATATAAACAACCCAGGAATCAAGCATTATTGCAGATGAGATATTGTTTAGCCCGCCTCTTCTGGTTTAGTTTGTCGTAACAGTACTTCCATGTTTTGTACAAGTGAACTGAACTGCAGTTTGTGTAACGGACCCCTTTTCCTTGTACCTTCGTACCACATCTGTGTTCCTGTATGGAAGGAGTCGCATTAACACCACTCTGCCCTCAAAATTCGAGGACCGTTTCTTGCGTTATATCCCCTCTTGGTTACTCAGCGTACCCCGTGACATGGCACAGTGTGTGTTTGTTACGTGCCTGTAGATCAGCTTTTAGTTTTATTTTGTAAACCAACACACGTCGACTCTGAAAACACATCTTCACAATAATGAAGCAGAGTTCATGTTATTGCAGATGTCACATGTGACGGGACCTGGATGTCCTTGACATGTAGAAAAGGCTCTGCTGTTGGTTTTTCGTTTTGTATAATTTTGCCACACTTGATAGGTGGCGTGACAATCTTTTAAGGTTGCCGTTCTAGATACGGCATCTTCAAACGTGTGAAAGCGGGTAGGCCTAGACACTAGTCCAGCGCTTCCACTTGGTGTACGCAGTGTTGTTTAATGAAATCCGTTTAGCCTGTTAAGTATGGACGCTGCTAATAAAACAGTTTCTAGTCGCTTCATAAATGATTAGACACACTCCTGCAAGAATATCATGTTTGCTATGCATATTTTTCTGGAGAGCGTTAACAGAATTTATTTGCTTCGTAGGATTCTGCGAACGTCATATCCGTGTGATATATTAGATATTCTGGGAGTAAAGAATTGAAGACATTAGCATTGAATATAAAAACTGGCATGAGCATAAGGACACAGCTGCTCCATGGAGAAAAATTGCTTCCTCTTGCTTTTATCTCGGCTAAATTATGGCCAGGCGGCAATAATGTTTGTACTTCGCTAAGTAAGCATTACAGCAAGAAAGCTAGACTGTGAGATATGGAAGAAAATTTAGCCATTATATTTGTTGTTATACGCCCCCCTCCCCCCCCCCATACACAAAACTGTGTGAACTGTAAAATTCATAACACTTTATCTTCCACTTTTGTAACATTACATTTACATTAGTTTTGTTTTTGTGTTTCAGATCACGTGTCAGAACTAGCAAGACAATCAGAGAACAAAACACTGTCGCTGTTTAGTCAGGTGTACCAACGCATGGCCATACACGCAAGAGAGCCAATCACGTCGCTTTATTCTGATATCCTTGGCTACCTGAAAGCAGATGAAGACAATCACGTCAGGGATTCAAACAAAGACGCATCGTCTGTCGCAGCTACAATGATGCCTTCTGTAACACTTGTTACAACAGATTTAAATCTTGAAGAATCTGTAACAACGTTTTTTGCCAGTCTTTTTCCTTTGGTGTATCATCACGCAGTGAACCCTCACCTACGCGATTTTTCAAGCGACTATAAGTCGTGTCTAAGAGCGACTATATCGGAGATACAACCTTTCGGCGACATTCCGAGGCAACTGGCGCACGGAATTTCCAAGACGATGGAAGCCATGAGAGTTTTACTACAAGCTTTGAACCTGGGTGCCGAGGTGTTAAACAGTACGGACACCTTGTTGATGACTGATTCTGTGGATGGTCATGGCGGTGCGAACGGTGCCCAGTGGAGTGAGTGCCACACTGCGTTGTTGAGGATGTCGTATTGTCCGACTTGTCAAGGGTTAACGCGTTCAGGGTTGAAACCTTGTTCTGGATACTGCCTGAATGTGTTGAGAGGTTGTCTTACTCAACATGCGTCTGAGTTGGATTTACCTTGGAATGGATTTGTTGAAGCTACGGAGAGGTTGGTGGTCGCAGTCAAAGGTCATGATACAACTCCCGCAATTGTGCTGAACGTGGAGGAAGTTATACGTTCCCTGGACACCAGGATCTCTGAAGCTATTATGTACGCCATGGAGAATGGCCCCAGTCTGGAGAAAAAGGTAGGACCAATTCGCACAAATCCAACTGTCGTGTATGTCTCTTAGAACATTTCGAGGTTCTTTTTGCAGCCCTTTCATAACATTTCCAAATAATTAGTAACATCACAGTTGTCCGTAGAACCGTTATTATGGAACACTGCAAGCAGCATTTGTCGCCAGAAAATTTCTAGGCGCAGCTGCAAGTCTCGATATGTAGAAGCCAGATAGTCTATGTCCATGTCAATTCGAGCTGAGTACCTTCGGAATACCAGTTGAGCCAACTTGCTCGATCATGTCGTTGGTACTCGGCGTGGTGGACCTTACTAAACTTTGCCCGGACATTATTTTCTGTTAATTTTGAGCGTCAGAATTAATTTCTGTGTTTATTTCTGAGTGCTTCCGCTGTGTCTGATGGAATTTGATGTACTGCGTTTCGTTAGATGGTACTTCAGTTATCATGATCTTTGTATTAGACGGTACTTTAGTTATCATGGTCTTTGTGTAGGGACCTTATTCAACCTGTACTTTTACGGTTTTTTTTGTCCTTAAAGGAACTTCACGTGCGATGTTTATTTTCTGCAGTTATTGCCTTATTTTTTAGTTACATCGGTATATTTTTAAGGGTCTAAATGAATGCCCACTTTTTAATATTTTAGCAGATTTTAATGAGTCTTGAGATATGAGGAACGTCTTTTGTATGAGGAAGTCTGTGTATTTTTTTTTTTTACGCTGCGTTCCTTTAACAAGATACGATGTGTAAACGAGGCGCCACTGTATGTAGTGCTCCGAAGGTAATTTACCGGTTCCTCTTGTGTATAACTTACATTGTAGCAAAGATAACAGTGTACTACTGGCCTGTTAGTGTACGTCGATCAGCGGTGACCACTGTACGGTTGCCCATGTAATGTTTTGTTACCTGCTCGTTTGATACCGTGAACTAAGACAGTATGCATATTAATAAGGAAATGATTAGAGAAGCAGCTTGGTAACTGAACACAGATTCTCTGCATTAGCAGCTCCAGCATGTTGTAAGGGCCGACCCAACTCTCGCTTCCCCACTCTTTATGCTACTTGTACGAAACTGGAATAACTTGTGGGTCTGTAACTGAAACGGTAGTCGTAATGTTATTTAGCAAAACTTTTCAGGCGTGGTTCGATTCCCGGTAGTAGTAAGAAAGTTTTCTTTTCTCTAAAGTGTGCAGAGTGGTTTTGGGGACCCCCTCCCAACCCAGCCTTCTGTTTAGTGGATACCGGGGACGCTATCTGCCGAGTGTAAAGCGTCCGGGACTTCAGACTGGCCTCAAACCTCTGTCTAATGCCATGTGATGAATGAATGGAGTATTATTTCCGTTCCGTCCGGTGTTTTTATGGCATGCACAAGGATAACGTTACTTGCACGAATGTGGAAGTGGAAGAAGCCAAAAGGAAAACGAGTAACTTCCGTACTATTTAACATGCATTCTTCTCCAGCTGTTACGGACTAGGTCCTTTGGCCTTTTCCATTTCATAATTCAAGACTACTTTGTAAATATTTGGCTTGACTCCTTGGGACGGGGATCAGCCCTCTGCAAGGCCTCTAAATTGCAAAAGACAATGCATTTACATAGAAAAACAAGGACATTAGACTACCACCTTGAGGTTTGATTGGGTTTTGAATTCGCGGTTCCATCGTTCGAGCGGTTTAGGGCAGTAATGAATGTACTATAGATCACGTGAACTGTTGCGATCTGTGCCGAGCGTTCTGAATTGTAGGCTCGTGTAAGTTTTGTGTTTTTGTTGTCTGTATATGTATATGTGTGCAGTCTGTGTGTTTTTGTTGTCTGTATATGTATATGCGTGCAGTCTGTGTGTTTTTGTTGTCTGTATATGTATATGTGTGCAGTCTGTGTGTTTTTGTTGTCTGTATATGTATATGCGTGCAGTCTGTGTGTTTTTGTTGTCTGTATATGTATATGCGTGCAGTTTGTGTGTTTTTGCCTAAGTCGCGAGTAGATCATCATTCCTCATGCCTGTTATACTTTACATCTCTTTTTGCAAAATTCATAAAATAGTCATGTTAAATACTAGTCATAAATGAGAAAAATGAGAAACAAATCATTACATTAAAATGGCTATTATGAGAGAGGAAGCATGTAAAGAAATGGGAAGTATTTAAAATACTGACACCGGAAAAATGTTCAGAAATAGATTTGCAGCAGAGGCCGCTGAGGTGGCAAGTGTGGGCCGAGAAAGTTGCCGTTAGGTTGCCATTATCGTCAGCTGTGATCTGTATTTGTACTTGTGTGTCTCATATATTCGTGATTTATTTGACAATGCATTTAATATCACAGGCCGTAAGCATCGAATGATAAGATGATTAGTTACTGAGGGACTGCATTGGATGTGGACGGAAGTGGACGTGGCCTGATTTAATGCTCCACGCGATATATTCCTAGCTGGACTGAGGAATACCACGAAAGCCCCGAATGCTGGCACGGCTCCGGTCCGCGAAGCTAACCTTGGAAATACGAAGCGGTTATTACATATCCGAACGCGACGTTCGGTGTGAAGCTGGTTCAATTTGTACAAACGTGAAGATTAAAGTCGTTGACTGGTGTACAGTAAATCAGCGTTTCGAAGGAATTAATTACGGTTTGAAGTCCCAGAAGACTTGTCCCTTCAACATCACTCTGCGATGAGTACCTTTGATCTGGCATGTGTCAATTCAATTGCATGCAGAACTTTTCCACACTAACAACGCGAAAAATGGACGCTATCAGCTGTGGGTGATAAGCCTCATGTACACACTTCCCTGTTTCCGGTGTTTTTCTGTTATTGGAAAGTCTCCCGTTTATTTAGTTTTCGCACGGTTCGTATTTTAGAAACTATAGACATTGTTAACTGTTTCATCCAAGCTATATACTTATATATTATAGCTCATATCGCACAGAGAGCAAACACCGTATCCACTTTGAGTACCATTTCTTTAACGCAAGTGATAAGTATTTTGTTCTGAGAACAATACGAAACACACAAATTCGTGCATTGTACGGAAAAGTGCAGTTTTTTTCGCGATACCGCGGGGCGTTAAATGGGTAATACTATATTGTGTGTTGAAGACAAACTTTCTGCTAGACTTATAGTTATTTCTGATAGGTTAACGATGTCGCCAGCCTTCATCTCATTTGCCTTACAAGTCCAGTTTACCCAAGTTGATCGCGGCGTTCGAGCGACGGGGTTTTAAATTTCACTTCTGGAAGAACGGAACGGCATTTTAATTCACTGTGAGAAGCAATGGAAATTGCACATGGTACGGTCTTCATGGCAGCATATTTTGTGCCTTACTTCATGTATTGCAGTGATATTGTTTTCCGTTCAAACATTTTCACGACCGCGTCCTTTCCTGTGTTTTCTTCCTTGTACACGGCGATCTTCTATCTCCGTAGCTGATACTGCGTCGTTAGCGTAACGCAAACACAACTTTTATAATAGCCTTACTCCATGGTGCAGAGTCCTTCTTGAGAAGCTAACTGGTTTGCAGCTCGTCAAGTAATTCCCCGTATTTCACGGAACCCAAAGGTTCATTACCGCACTCACAAGCATCCGCCACCTGTCCCTATCCTGGGCCAGCCCAATCCAGTCCATATACCCACATCCCACCTCCTGGAGATCCATCCTAATATTATCCACCCATCTACG
>Ga0123352_10009812_pt1 | contig 15009 bp, 7 predicted proteins | sample TergutLab28metaG_FD_89700 | JGI IMG/M metagenome (GOLD analysis project Ga0123352, IMG submission 89700) | Labiotermes labralis P1 segment gut microbial communities from Petit-Saut dam, French Guiana - Lab288 P1 | ecosystem: Host-associated > Arthropoda: Insects > Digestive system > Gut ... | reverse complement strand
TGTGAGGGGGGATAGGGGAGACTTTTTTTAACTTGGCCTGGTGATTTTAAAGGTTCAGCAATTAAAAAAAAACGGAAAATTCTGTGGTTTTGTCCCCCCCCCCCCCCAAAAAAAATAGCATACAAAGAAGACCAAGCCTAAGATACATTTCTCATGGTCCGGCCTGCCTGCCGCCCACTTTAATCCTTCAAAAGGGGTACAAAGGAAAGTAAACGCACCTGATCACATCTTCAATAAGAAACGGCCATTTGCACATTAATCTGCATATTTACTGAGAGAAGCGTTTGGACGCTTACAGCGTCTCCATCACTGTCTCACGTCATAAAATAAAAACACTAGTTCATTTTTCCTCCACCACTTAGCATACTCGTAGGTCTCAATTACAATGATACTTCTCAAAATAATCAACGCTTTCACATTCTGTCAAATTAAAACTGTTGGAACTGACATTTTCATAAGTAATATTAACAGTTTAAAGCAGAAGCGCAGACTGCTTTATTTAAAGGCCCAGTCCGTACCGCGCTGTAAACATTTTTCATCTCGGTTACAAAAACCAATCAGTTTATGGTGTAAGTGGCACAAGTCGCTGTTTGTTCTCAGATAAATACAGAACACATAAATACAGTGTGGGTGGAACGTTGAACTGATGCATGTTAAACCTGTTGGTGCATCACGTAATCAGTAGGCTTTAAAAGGTTAAAACTATTCTTCTCGAACATGTCGACCCTTGAAATATATTGTCCCGAAAAGTCGGGATCCGATTTCCCCTTCATGCAGCGTTGTATTCCAGAAGAAGGGGATCCTCAGCTACACGGAAAAGAAAACCTCAAAACTCAATATTAAAAAGCATCTAACAATCCTACTTGAATTCGACCTGAATTCATTAATAGCACATAATAATGTACCAACCGGCATGTTTCAACACAGCAGTACATCTTCAAGGGTCAATCTCTGTTAATAGATACTAGCGAAACAGTATCACTATCATTTGTGATCACTGACAGTTCTCCGTCATGCCATTCCTTTTACCATAACTTTACGTTAATAAACATTTTCGTGATATCTGTCAACTGGATCGGGAGCACAACCAGGGGTGCGGGTGCGCAAACATAAACAGCATGGTGCGTGCTTCTTTACTTTTCTAACAGGGAAAAGTAGGTTAATAAAATCAGCGAGGCTACCCCGTACCATGACCGAGTTTCGAACCATGCAGTGTAATATAACACCGTGGCGTTCCGCTATTTTACATATTTACTTTAGAATGATGCAGATACACTGCTTAATGGTCTGCAGGAACTGGAAACTATTACTAAGAAGATCAATACAAAAGAATTTAAGACAAGAAAGATAAAAACTAGAAGTGATATTTTAGAAAGAATGTGATTACGTTATAACATCCGAAACGATATTCGATTTATAAGTACGGACGGGATGTGTTTTTAAAATAGGAAATGCGTGGGTAGGGGGGTGCATCAATGACGATTAAAATACTTTATTATCCAACAGATGCACAAATATATAATTCTTGGATACAATTAGAATTATTATAAAATATTTAAAATTCCTCCAACATGTTTCGGATCACAAGGGACCCATCATCAGGGAGCTATATACAGTGCTCTCTGGACTGTGCAGTACACACACGCACCACGGGCAAATATGTTCCCATAACACCGACTACGTCCATATCAACGGACGAGATAGAACCATTACTGTAATTTTAGCCAAGCACTGTATAGAGCTCCCTGATGATAGATCCCTTGTGATCCGAAACATGTCAGCTATTTTAAATATTTTATAATAATTCTAATTGTATCAATGAATTATATATTTATGCATCTGTTGGATAATAAAATGTTTTAACATGCATGCAGGCATACAGGCTACGAGCTGCGAATAAACCGGTGTTAAGCAGACGCAGCCTTCGGTTTAATTTGACTCAACTAATAAATATTTGAAGTATCGGACTATAGTTCCTACAGTGCCAATCGCATGACCAAACCGTCCATTGTGTTCATGCCAGTAGGTAAGACAAACGTTGAATTACAAAACTGATCCACAGATCGCGGAAGGGAACGGCGTTCATTCTTCCGCATTTTTGACAGCACGCCTTCAGCAACAATCGTGACTACATTTGTTTCAGTTACTTTAAACTAGACGCGAAACTTCTCTTGTGTATCTGACATTATTAATTAAAACTGTTCTCACAACATTCCGCTAATGTCTATAATCATAAAGAACATGCAACTCTCTCCAAAATACATGAGATGTTTTTAAAGCCTCCACCACACGCCAATGTTGCCGTGAAAAGTGTAGGCAACGCTCCACGCATTCCTAATCCTGGCACTGCCTCCGGAAGAAAGAACTCTTGTCATATTTCGGCGACATGAGACCGGCTGGAAATAGCACCTGATGGTTAGGACCCCTAAGCATAATCGACCCCCGTTACGTCTCTTTTACAAAACTGAACTGGGATATCGTCATGTCAACTGCCGGAGCTGGCGATGCACGTATGTACCGTCGATGAAATGTTGACATTCCATAAATATCAGTTACAAAATATTGACAAATACATTCATTTACACATACACGAGTAGCAAGGAAAACAAATACCTTCGCGAATAATAAAGGAGCTGGGTTAGATCAGTCGGTCCACCGACCAGAGGTTATTTAGCCGGATACCCTACGCATGTGCTTTGAGTCCTAACAGTGGCAGGACACTTTGTCCCTTCCGAAATGTTCTGAGCAGGTTTCCAAGCCACCCTGGATTCTATGCAGTGGTTATCGGGAGTGACGTGCCGCCGCCACAAGCGCCGAGGTTAAGAGAGCACACAGCTGTAACTCCAGTCACGTATCTTCGCGGCGTGATTCTCAATTAAGCAACGGGAAACTTTTTAACGATGGGTGGCAACGTTCAGTATCAAGCTTACACACTATAATAAGAATGGCTCAAATGCACAGATTCACGAAGTATATATTATAACGATGATTAATTACTTTACTAATTAAGAACTTCTAACATTTTATTACGATCAAAATACTAACTGCGTCACGCCATCCCCTAACATCCAGACATCGTGGGCACCTGCGGCTACAGCTTTGTGCCACGAATGTAAGTGACGTCATGGTATAGCGCCGAAACAGTGTTCTGACAAGGTGGTTTCTGTAGCTCAGAACTACATATGCATAGGGTCACTACTTTATATGACCCAAACAGCTATTCCTTTCCAGCTGGGCCACTTATTTTGCACACGTTAGCCCAGTGACCTTCTCGCCCCCACACTGCTTATCAGCGCTTCCACAAGATTAGAACCGATCGCGCACAGAACACGTCTATTACGCAGTACGGTGTCAATGTTTTCCCTCCATTCGCTGCTGACGTGATGGAACATACAAAACGAAAATCCCGTTACCTGCCAAGTACGGTCGGAAATACGATTTACGCTACAAAATGTTCGTCCACGGAAATTCACAGGCAGATTGTTTAAATACACGGGAGTTGCAATGAACGAAGGAAATGGTGCCGGCTGTTTGAAGAAGGCACAATGAACGACCGCATGCTTCTGCTCGTACATTAGAATTACTCTAACAGTTCAAGTGGGAATCTTTCGAACATGCTCCGTGCAATCCCGACCTTGTACCAAGTGACAATCATTTGTTTCTCCACCTCCAAACATTTTTGGCCGGCCGGAGTCTGAGGAGTGACCACGAGACAAATAACGTTGTGCAGGACTAGTTGGCGATGACTTCCTTCGACGAAGACGTACAAACGCTGTTCCAAATGTATGACAGTTGCTCCAATTTACAACGCGTCTAAGTGAGTAGTAGTTTAATATAGGTATCGACATGCTGTAATGAAGGTATTTTAAAAAAATCTTTAAACGCCCTTTAAACCCAATCGGTTCTTACTTTCTGGACACGGTGCATACCGGTGCATACGCCGAACAAGTTGATACAGAAAGTGGCGTCAACATTTGGTCAATCCACAATCACTTGCGTTTTCGAGCAACAGGTTCCATTCTAGACAGTACTACATCCGTAAATAACTGTCAGTCACAAACTCAATGATACAGATCGTGAAACAAGGCTGAATTTCGCAAAATGGTACCTTGGGGGAGATGCATGATGAAGAAAGAGACCCCACACTTTATCTGTCAGCGACGAAGCTCGGCGGACATGGGGACTCTCACAATAACAGGTTTCCCGTGTTTATCCACGACATGTAATTACATGATGTTGAGGTTGGTATGTGGTGTGTACTATGAGTGCAACCAGGATTGAAGGAAACTTTTTTTTCTGAGAGACACTGAATTCACAACGACAGGTGTGAATGTATGCATTTTTGCAGCATGACACAGCAAGAGATCACACAGCAAACAATTGTATGTCATTTAGAGGGTATTCATTATTTTCCAAGTGCTGAATTTTTATTTCATTTACAATCCACAATCGCAACACAACATACCTTTCTCAATCCTACCTTTCAGACTGCCTTCAAGCATGAGGATTATTAATTACTGCAAAAGTTATCCTGCAACAAAACCCGCATACATAAAATCGCAATAGAATTATCGAGTCCATTTTTTCCTGACCACAAAATCACACTAAATATTAACACACGCTTTGAAACCATTTGTGCTATGATGGCACAATTTTTAATTAAATTCCCCTGTGCTGTTTACAGCTCTTAATGACATATATTCAGCAGTGGACTCTGGCTCCTTCGTTCGCAAGATCTGAACCCGTGCGATCGAATTTTCCTTGTGAGGCACACTGAAGAATGAAGTACAGCTAAAACTATCCCATTACAGGTCTGGACAGGACCTTACGGCTTCAGGACCCCGAGGCTCCCAGAATTTCCAGACAATCGGCACATGACGGTGGCAAGGTTGTCAATCCTACGCACCGACCGCCTTTAGCACCAGGAAATTATTAAAGGGTGAAGTGCATGGGAATAATCCTCACAATGAAGACGACCCCAAACACAGCACCCAGAATGCAGTGCTTGCATTTCACCAGAACTTCAACGTGTAGTGGGAGTATTTATCACGTGTGACGTGTACGCGTATCTGCAAGCCGAAGCAAAAAGTTACGCGGTGAGTGAGAAACCTAATATTAACTGCAACTCACGGCAAACTGGAGTAACGGCTATCACTGCGCACCTTTCCGTCATACGAAGTGTTATGAATGGACAGTGAAGTGTGGGAACATTAGAAAAAATTATCGTGTAAAGTTACAAGTTGGCTTTCTTTGTTAGGTAATGACTGCCAGTGATATTCTTGACGCAACTAGAAGTTCCAGCCATAAGTTATGGAAGTACAGGCTAAGGAAAATAGTTCTGTTATGTTTTGACAGAAATGAAGGTGATTCATGAGGAATTACAGGCTATATATTCGTGAAGGGCTAGAAGATACTGAGTGCTTGGGAATTGCGACCATGATTTCTTTCTTATGAACGACACAATCTGAGCATTTTTTTTTTCAGATACGGATTATGTAAGGGATGTTTGTTGACTTTCACTTCAAAACTTTTACTGGCGTGTGTGTGCATTACATAAGTTCCTTCTGTATTTATTGGTTTGGTAACTAAAACAAAGATACAATAGTTTTATTATAAGCAATTTGAACTTTATGTACGTAGCACTCGGAAACCTATACTTGATATGTATATTGCTTAAACACTTATTAAACAAATTTACGTTTCTCTTCCCCGCGGAGGAAGGAAACAAGCCTTCCGTATCCGACGCGTGCCGTATGATGGATCTTACCGGTGGTTGGACACCTAGATTATTTAACGAAGCAATCTCAACTTAAGGCACCATGCTACGTGCATCGAAACAGACGAGACAGTCACGAATGGTGACTAGCCAGTACTGGCTGTAGCCTTTTTTTAAAAAAAATCAGGTATGTCTGGAGCAACTTAAGAAAACTACGACAAACCTCAAAGTAACCGGTTTTCACTGAGGCAACTCCAAAATACAAACCAGACTAGTTGTCTCAGGAAACCTTTCCCTTGAAACGCGGCGGGGGATAGATGAACTGACTTGAACATTATTAAAGCATACAAGGGCACTACAAACAATTTATGGGTGAAATACTATTACGACAATGTGTACGCCTAGTTCCCTAGACTACCACCGGCTAGTACTAAGACCATCCCATGTCCCATTCTCAGACATATCGCCCCCGTTTTGTAAGGAGTCAACCGCCACTCCGAGCTAATCTGAGCAATGAGCAGCAAATCATTCAACTAATGGTCCTCTACGTGCACGTAGTACAAAGATGACAACTCCATCTCCAAGAATAACCAAGATAGGTAAGCAAAATCGTACCTCTCAATGCATTTGTAGTATGTACAACGGAGTCATCTTTCAAACATAAAACTTAACACCAACTTGCTGCACAGCGGTTTTTAGTTTGTTAATTACTGTTCCGACATGTTTCGGTCTTAACTGTTGGCCATTTTCAGGGATCTCGTTTTTAGCATGTCGAGCATTAATTAGCAAATAACAAAACGATGCGCATGAAATTGCGTTAAATTTTATGTATGTAATATAGCTTCACGGAAAATGCACAACATTAAATTTGGAGCCACCTTCCTGCGTTTCCTGTAAAATTAATCTACTGTGGGTTATTCCCTTTTTACAAAACAGGGGAGATACGGAGACTTGATGAACATTCACGATCGCCCGCTATTATGAACACCTAGTCCCTAATTTTTCGGGCCGGGGAGTACAAATTCACAATCCGCATTATATTAAATCGTTACATGCCTCATTTATCTGCGGCACACAAAACTGTCTGCCACAAGCAAAGGGCACGAGACAATACAACAGATAAACGTAAAGCGTATCTGACGTACCGCGTTGTTACCATTTTGTTAACAAACCAATTCGAAGAGCCCTCGACAATTTCGTCACAACTTCAAGACCATTTTTCCCCCCACAACAATATGTATTTCTCAGTGTCAGCTCCAATTCTGTGCGTTAGTTTCCGCTCGTTTTTGGCGCTTTCGCATCGTGAGTTTTAAAAATGCACCTATCAGCTTCGATATGTTTTTCGCGAAAAAACAAAACTCTACAACTGTTTAAAGGATTTTCATGAAAAAAGACTGGGCTTTATCCAAGGCCAGAATACGTGAAATTTATGGTCGACAAACCGGCGATATGACGGGTTCTTCTCTGCGTACTTCGGTTTTCGCCTCTCAGTAACATTCTACCAATGCCCCATACTCATACTCCATTCATCTTCCATCGACGCCATATAATATTATGAAGTAACAGCGTCTTAAAAACACTTATCACTTCTCTATAGTGGGTATAAAATATACTTCTCATGCTACACAGCTCCTTTAAAAGCAGGGTCTACCCCTGGTTAGTGCACGTACCACCAACTTTAACACTAACAATTCAGCACTTTCCTTCACAGTGTGCAGTTACGCGTTTCGTGTGGTTCTCAGAATTAACAGCATTAACTACCAGCTGGTGTGTGCTGTGTCACGGACACAAAAAAAGTGTTTTATGTGTGGCAGGAACTGAACTGTGAAATATTACTTTATGAACTAAGTTAAGACGTGAACCTCGCCTATTTACAGTGGCAGTCAGAAAAGATGAATATTAAAACAGTCTGTTTGCTCTTACCAAACGTCAGGCGTCTTCTTTAGTTCGGTCGGTGAACTCTAAACTCTCACCCCCTTTGTTAGACGTTCCTTTCCGGCACTTACCGCCTCATTATATTATTCTCTTCTTTTAGTAAGCTGCCTCTCCCACACTCCAAATTGTCGATCAAATTACTCACAACTCGCTTCCTATTAAGCGAGGTGGCCCAAAATGCAGTCATTACTTTGCTATTGTATGTGCACTGAAGGTCACACGAATTACACAGTTTCAGCAGGACCAAGCCTTTCAATAAATGTAACGTTCAAACGATCGGAAAACAACGCGGTGTTTCACAAACAACTCGCCGGATTCTTCTACTTCTTCTGTTACGAGGACATATCGGTAGTTTTACAGGTTCTAATGTAACTACAGCGCTATGAAGACGTTTAGAGGGTCTGGAGGAAATCTCCAGGCATTCGTGATGGTTTACGGAGGAGAATAGTGGGTCTGACACTCATGTACCCTAACCACGGAGGAAATAGGCCACGGTTGAACCCAAGGGCCCCACCTCGACGAACCCTGACTTTAAGTACCGTACAGAGTCAGTGACGGAGTAAACCCTGATCAGTAATATTTACTATGTAGTGATAGCTGTTCCTTCTACATTCTTACTTACGCTTAGAACATGTGCTAGAAACAACTCAAAAATCACACAGGATGGTATTTTATATCTGCGATCTGCTATTCTGATAGCGACAGTCCCTTAGAAAAACGCTCATCTAGAAGACCAGTATCAAACAGGTCACAACTGCTCTCTCACGTATTCTTCCTGAATCACCATACGCGGCTAATCACCGACGAGAAACACGTAATACAAAATTTAGACCGAAGGTGAAGGGAAAACATCGAAAGACAGACTTGGGCGTCGATAGGAGGATAATATTAAAACTGATTTTACAAACATGCGGTAAGAGACTACACTTATAACCTGAAACTGGAGGTATCGAGGCCCTCCGAAACGTCGGTAACCATTTACCAATCGACGTGGTTTAATATTCCAGAAGATTAGAATCTTCAATAAGATTTATCTGAAGGGCTGACAAATTTTTTTGTCCAGGCAGCAAAGTCTCAAACTGCCTTCCGCGGACTTCTGCGGTATAAGTTAGCCCTAACACGTGCTGTGCCAAATCGCATTTGAACGGGCAATCGCAAAGCAACTTAGCCGTTAACAATTTCTATCCTATACTCGAGCGACGTAACAAAACTCATAAAACGTGCCCCGTTTTCCGAAGGTTCCGCTCTAATTTGTTCCTGAATTAGGGCCACACTACCTTGATCTGATTTCTTTGTGTTCTGGTTTTTGTCATGTAGTCAGGTACGTGAAGAACTGTAACACAAGAACATTGGCCTGAGCGGTTAGTAAAGTTGTGCCCAGCCTTCGTTCCACAGACCACTAGAATGGCCGGCAGATAGATTGTCTCGTATTACATGGTACAGCAAAATCAACAGTTCCCGATCCCACCGGCCGCATGGTCTAAGGCGTGGGTACCCAGCCGTTCGCTTGCTGAGATTGCGGGTTTGAATCCCGCCGGGGCATGGAGTGTAAGTGTTGTGTGTTGTCCGGTAGAGGTCCCTGCATCGGGCTTATCACTCGTCCAGTGAAGTACTACCAAGTGCAGTGTGTCTGAGTGTAGCAGTGAAGCATCGATAATGAGGAGGCCCTGGCCCACTAGGGATTGTTGCGCCACAGAATTAAAAAAGTTAACAAATATAATTACTACTATCAGGTCTAACCATGTTTACACAGGGCGCAATAACTAACGTTTTCAGGCGGTGTTAAAATCACGCATATACTTAATACACGTAGCAAACTCCTCCCGCAATCATATCGTTCAGGAATTTCGCTTTTGTAAGACAACGGTATCATCCTTTCTGGATACGCCAAAGTAACTACTGTGTAGCGCAAACATTCGACTGTAACTGGTATTTTGTGATCTACCAAAACCATTTTCAATGGGTATAATAAACAGCTTTCTGAGTCTATCGAAGTGCTATGATTTGGATAACCGGGCTCCTATATCTTACTTGCAGTTGCAAAATGGTACCATCGCGTTAAAAATTCGATAAGGCAAAAAAGTAGACGATGTTCAAGGCTGAAATCATACATGGATTTAATTACACATTACACTCATACTGTAGGAGTAGCTGAATTTGAAGAAAACGGGAATAAGTGGAAGCAGGAACAGACTCAACACAATTTACAAATTAACATTTTTCATTCTCTGACGCCCGCATCATCCTTTTCACGAGCCCACTTCTTCCACGCAGTTCACTGTACCATCCTGAACACCGCTGTGCTCAGAGGTGCTACAGTGCCTGCCAATGTCGTTTCTGTGTCTCAATGAGTAAGTCAGCTTCACTACTGCAACTCCCCGTATTCAGCGGCTGTGCGACTTTTAGTGGCATTTTTATCAAAACAGAAGTTTCTTTCTGTGCAGCTTTCTTGGCAATGATTACAACTTCGTTAGTTACTTTCTTATTATTATCTAACTTCATGCAGCAGCCCTTCTTGAGACGCTACCAGTTCCTCAGCTATTATATAAAACTGCCCAAATTTTATTGAATACGAAGGTTCAATACCAAACCCGCCACCTGACCCTATCATGAGCCAAATCAATCCAGCCCAGTCCTCCAACCTACTATTAACACCCATTTTAATATTATCCCCCCATTATCCCCTTACACGCCACATGCCCTGCCCATCTCATTCTTTCACATTTCATCAGCTTTCATATTTCTCTCACATTCGCATACAACTAAAACCTGGGCTGTTTTCTTTTGAATTTCAACAACAATTGCGCCTTTGGAAGTTGGGCCAACTTTTCAAGAGGGACTGTTAGTGGATAAGTTACCTACGTCATCCACTAGTAGTTCGTTTAACTGTAGGCGTTTCAGGGGTTTTCTTCACTCTGATGTGGAAGTCCTCTCAGAGCTTCACGTAGTGCAAAATTGCCGTCCTTGGACAAAGAGTACGATTTTGACAACAATACGACATATGTAACCCCCCCCCCTCTCTCTCTCTCGCAAGCGCACACACACACACACACACACACACACGTCCATATTCACCCACTCTTTTTTGTGACAATCAAAATTTATGGACATGGGAATATGAAGAAATAAAGTACTACATATTCCCTGTCTACTTCTCACACTTGGTCGGTCACACCAGTCATTAAAATAAAACAATAAATAAATACTGCCGATTGGGAGTAGAGAAAGGAAGGAAAACCGTGATGCCCATTGTGTACTGTGCAATGCCAGTATTCAACTCCAGACTGATGTTATCCGAAGTGTGAACAATAACAGACGGTTCACTGGACCATGAGGAAGCAACAGAGGCCATGTTTCATTACCATCCAAGTATTTGTTCCGGATGACACATGCAAACCACAGACAAGACTCAATTATAGCGACTGGCCTCGACAGGTCGCATTATGACCGTCGGATAATAAGTCGTCAGACGTACGCTATTATTGCTTACACGTTATATGCTGTCATTATCGTCGCCATCATTAAGAGGTCTGCTGTAAAGTAGTTAAAGTATTATTGAACAGTTTTTCCTACCTTTAATTTGATAATTTGTTTAGTTTGTTTTTACTGCAAAGTTCTTAACTACATGATTACTATAAGAGATAATACACAGCACAGGAACATACACGCCCTGAATGGTATTCGAATCCATTACATCCACAACACAGGTTTTACGATCGCTATAAGATTTAGCCTAAAATGCCACAGAATAAAACCAAACAACTTTAGAATCTTTGTTTCTTTCTTTCTTATTATGATCTCTGTCTACCCACTCATTGCAGGTGTAGAGGGTTACTGTTGCACCTGATCAAACTCAATGATACACACACACACACGCTCCTCTGGACAAGTGATCGGCACGTTACACAAACTTCGCCCTGACAACATACAACACTGACAAGGACCCGCAATCACTGCAAGCTAGCGGCCGCAGTTACGGCTGAGACTTGCGAATCTAAAAACTGTAAATTATATCTCACTCTATCGTATGCAACATATATACTTTTTTGCCTTTTTTATTGTTTTTATGTGAAGCCTGATGATGATTCGTGTATACGATCGAAACATGTAGCTGCTTAATAATGATATGATATAATAATAAACTTTGTGTTTAGACGGACCCTGAATTTTATTGTATGATGGCAGGCTAAAAGCACAAGGGGATGGCAATTATTGGAGCTAGCATGAACTGCTGCCATGCGAGTGCCAAAGCAACTCAATTTATTATTAGTGTTATCAGTCAGATACAGAAATATATCACAGATATATGTGGATTGGTAAGCTGCAGCGAAACCACAAGCCCGTTCGCGAAGCAGTTATGGGGCAATGACCTTAAAAATGTACACGAGGGAGTTATAGAGAAGAGGTGTACACCCGAACTTTCGACTTCTGATTCGGCGAAAATAATACGACAGACGGCAATCTAATTCGACTTCGACAACAAGGACAATGTTACGAGGCAAACTGCTTTCAAACTTGCCGCCGATTAGACTTAGTGCAAATCGCGTATCCTGTATTGCAGGTGTCCTGCATGTCTTACGACGCAAGCAGTAGGAGTTCTTGGGTAAGGACACGTATGACGCAAGGCCTCTGTTTACACAGCATTCACTGTTCTCGCTCTTTCGGTCTGTTTACAGAGTGGACAGTACGTAACGGGGCAAATGGCACACAAATTTAGACGTGTTCGTCACGTTGACAGTAAAAATTAGAACCATTACGTGACACATTGAGGCACCGTAGGTTTCGGTGAAGTCGACGCAAACGATCCTCCGGTACAGAAAGTACAGCAAGAAATGCGGAAAAGAGAGAGTACAAATATGTAACGAGGGAAGAGGTTTCACTGCGTTCCAGTAAGTGTCTTTTCCACTTCTCTTGGATACTGAGTAGACGGAAAAGAACGTATTTAACACGCCCTGGAACTCAATCAGCAGTTTTGGATGACTATACCATCCTAGCTATGCCATTTTGGCGACAGTAAGACGATTAAAACAACTCTGTTAGGTTGATTTTTATATAGTTTTTTTCAGGAGGGGGGAATGGACTGTCTCCACTTGTTCCATATCAAAAGAGATGGGGCGTAACAATAACACTATTAAAAACCAAGATTTCCCATACAACATCATACATGTGCATTTCGACCGTGATAAATAAAGTTTTCAGATTTTTAAATTTATTTTGTATTTTATATAATAAGCAACCAATGCACAATTAATTGACAAATTATATACTACTCTTAAATGTTTCGACATTACTGTGTCTTCCTCAGGGAGCTCGTAGTTGGTACCTTGCTAAGTTATACAAGTATGTCAATGCTGTCGTTGGTAAAAAAAATTTAAAATTTCACTATGTTTAAAATCTCCAAAATATTAAAACTGTCCTATTTATAATAAAATGGCTAAAATAATTTTGTTGCTATAATTCTCATGAAGTCCTGTACGGTAGCCGTATGTAGACGCTGTCGTCGTACTGGTCCGTTGTGTAATGAGTCTGTGTGTGTGTGTGTGTGTGTGTGTGTGTGTGTGTGTGTGTGTCGAGCTGATACAAGTGCTAAAATAAAATGTTTTCAGCCTAAACGAATACCATGTTCCAAAAGGAGAGCTACAGAAAACTTGTACTGTACTTGTGTGGTAACGTTATTACATAATAAGGTCTCTTATTTACGAACCAGACTATATAACTCACAGGTTCGTTAAGCTACCTTGTATTCTGATACAGTGATGTGGGCTACAGCCCATGGCCAATTACGTAATTAAGGATCTAGCTACAATAACAATAATTATTATGGGGATGGCTCGAATCCAATTGTGACGAGTTGTGTGACCAATTCCATACAATACACCTGTCCAAGTTATTGTGCCTTCTCAGCAATTTTGATACGGGGAATAAAATACCAGCATGCATACGATCGTACGACCACTAGCACAAGAACCTTCGGCACTAAACGCAACACACCACAACAAAGAACATCTTGCACGTACTTCCAGGATTTGCAGAAGGCACAACACACAACAAAGGCACACGCTTTCAGCAGGAGTGCACACATTTTGCAAAAATAGTGAAGACAACTCACAGGTACAGCCGACAGAAGGGTGACAAGAAACTAATTGCGTACCGAGGATCCACAAATATTAGGTGCCACTGCACAAAATTTAGTCGTCATGGCGGCCTGGCGACCCGGCGTCCGGGATTTGTGCACCTCCAGGCTATCAATATTCAATGACACGTCTTCATGTCAATGACGAGTCAAAGCAGACCGTCGAACAGATGAATTCGTATGCACGGAATTCGGTTACTTCGTCAATGTGCTGAACGCAGAAAAATTGGTGCCGCCAGCTTCACTGTTAGCACCACCTTATTAAAGTATTAATTCTTAGGTGCATTCGCAGAATTGTCGAAACGTGACTTTTAGCTTCGTCATGTCTGTCTGTCTGTCCATCAGTCCGTCCGCATGGAACAACTCTGCTCCCACTGGACGGATCGTCACGAAATCTGACATTTGGTTGTAACCCCCAACAAGGGGCCTCTTGAATACGAAGCACGAGTCCTTGCCTTCAAACCACGAATCTCAGTGAAACGCACATAATCTTCAGGTGACAGTTATTGAAACGGATATATTGCCAATTTTCATTCATATCCTTGCCTGAATAAAGCAATACCGCCGGCAGCTTGCCACAGTTATTCTAAAAAGAAAACGGTGCTGCCGAGAACTGAAATAAAGACGCAATTACGCAGTTTAACCACTTCATATTCACACGTTCCGACAGTACACACGACCTAAGAAGCCAAAGATTTTTCAGGGGTCTCATCATGGATGTGCAAGACACTCTGTCATGAAATGAGAAGATGCAAGCTTTTCCCTTCACAACTAGCACATTTCCCTTAAAAATGAATTTCGCATTACGAATTCATAAGATATCTGCAGACCTACGCGACACTGTCCTGTCACAAAGGTGCATAATTACATTATGTAATCCCTTCTTTTCCAGACGTGACAGTTTAAATAGTTATTAACAATTTCTCTGCATCACATTACGTAACGGTGGGTTCCAATTACATTCACTAATTCCCAAGTTACATTTTGCATGTCTGAAAGTATACACGTCCCACTTACTGATGAAAACACAGGGACGTTCTAAGTCTTGCCGCGGACTCACTGAAGCTGTAATTCTTTTATGGGGACTGGCAAGAGCTAATATGCATGCAGCAATACCCCCCCCCCCCACACACACAAACCCCCCAAACCACGAAAAAATTTATTGGGACACCCATTTAAACCAATACAGGGAACCCAACTTTGAACAAAATACAAATTCCAAACT
>Ga0123352_10009811_pt1 | contig 15011 bp, 4 predicted proteins | sample TergutLab28metaG_FD_89700 | JGI IMG/M metagenome (GOLD analysis project Ga0123352, IMG submission 89700) | Labiotermes labralis P1 segment gut microbial communities from Petit-Saut dam, French Guiana - Lab288 P1 | ecosystem: Host-associated > Arthropoda: Insects > Digestive system > Gut ... | reverse complement strand
TACCGGTTCTTTCCCGGGGGTAAAGTGCGGCCGGGGCATGCTGCTGACCACTCACTCCCTTCTAGTGCCGCGGTCATGGAAGAGTAGAGCTATACCTCTACCCACCCTCTGGGCCACACCGGGCCTGTAACGGGATAATTTTATCTTCTTTATTATCTTTAGTATAGGGAATTGTGTGGACCTAAAGCAATGTGGACAGAGCAACAAGAACAGAAACAGTTGTTGCGAATAAAGACGTATTAATCTTGGTCACTCAAGTCTTAGATTTTAGCTTCGAAAATTAAAATATTCGGGACTTGTGTAAATATTACAGCAATGGGTAATTTCGTCTTAACAAAAACTATTGTTCAAAATTGGACATTTTGTTAGTGCAAGGCCTGTATTTGATATGGTTGGAGACCCGAATATTATGACTCATCAGACGGTATGAAGAACAACACGCGTCTTATAAATGGTTTTGTGTCAAATGAAAATGAATCCTATACTAACGTTTCCTTAAAGTGTGATATTTCTGCCCATTATTTACATTAATCTTTAGAAGTCGTATTCTGAAATATATGGTCCTCAGCCCTCAGCTATTTTATCCCTCACGCCTTATGCTTTTGAGCTGGCGACTTTCGTCACATTTAACGTCTAAATTGTCTATACTCGCTTGTTTCTCACTTATGTCATGCCTGTTAAGTGATAAGATTATTTAGCTTCCTTCAACTTGTAACGTTTTCTGTTCTCTCTCCTCTCCTCAAACATTCTGCTTCTGTTCTCTCATCTTGAATCCAGGGTTCGTTCTGTCTTTTTAAGAGCTGTAATATTGTTGTAAGTTCGAATGTTTCTTAAGCGAAACGTGAAATTTTATTTCCTTGGATTATGGACAAATATTGTTTATTTTCTAAAACGATACTTACGAAAGAGATTTATTTTACACGCGTACGTTTCTTGGAATCATCTAATTTTACTCCACCAAAAATATACAGTTCCTTAGCAGAAAAAACCCTCCGTACGTGTGAAAAACGTAGACGATAATTTTGTCATCCCAGAAGAATCAATTCTCCGCCATGCATTCACACTGTTTTACATGCATATACATGAAACAAAAAATTAAGAGTGTTATACAGACTTCTGAAAATTACGTGAATTTTTTGTTACACACCATCTAGATTTTGACATTCTGAGGACCGTGCATCGTGATATATTTTTATAATAAAATCAACGAGAAGCACCAATTTCTCAAATTTGTTTTTGGAATATAACTCTAAATGTTTGGGACAGTATCTCTGTCCGTCATCAGGTGTCTAGCACTGTGCACACAGCAATAGGTATATGTCATACCATACAGGTTTTACTGACTGAGCCTGCATAACCTGTATGACATAAACTGAAGTCACCATAACCTGTATGACCTATACTTATTGCTGTGTGTACAGTGCTAGACACCTGATGATGGACAGAGATACTGTCCGAAACATGTAGAGTCATATTCCAAAAATAAATTTGAGAAATTTGTGCTTCTCGTTTTATAATAATACACCATCTAGATATTTTTAATTTGAGAAGTATAGAAAAGAGTATGGATTGTTAACAAACAAATTTCTTAAAAAATACCATAAAGTGGGGAAATATAAGTAAGGGAATATAATAATTTGAGAAAATCTTTTATGATGAAAATAATATATTTCTGACCTACATTCGATAAAAACAAGTTAGTTATCAACGCTGTCGCTAGCCATTGGTTTATTGCTGTAGATATTTTACATTATTTCAGGTACTTAATATTTACCCGTTGGCATTTTCTTTAATGAGGTCTTTATTCATGCTTTAAACCTAGCGCTTTTAAAATGCAGAGTCGTCGTTGATCATTGAAGCATTCCACGCCTTTCCTTCTTCGGAATTTTTTCACATCAGCACTTTTAGATGTAACGAGGTTATACCTCAAATTGCAGGAAAGAATTTTAGATAGTCATATAACGGGAAACGTTTTTTGAATAAATGAGATTAAAAGTGTTTGTAATGGAACTAAATTTATAATCGTGTACTGATTAAATTTCCAGAGAAAAGGCTCAAATTAAGTCATAATTAAGGCACGGCTCACGAAAGAAAGAATAGTGAAAGAAGGCACGTCCCAGTCCCTGTCCTCAGCTAAATGAGTGTATATTAACCATTCTAAATAAGCAGAATCTGCGAGTCATACTGCTAGGACGCTAGAGCCAGCTGGTTTGTTCCATGCGAAATGGTCTGTACAATACGAAATGGCACTTGCGCAGTATGTACTAATTCCAAGAGAACTCTTTGCACACTGTCAATCCTAGTATTTATTTCTCAACAGCATTTACTTAGAAAAACATTCTTGGGCTTCAAAGCGTGGCGGGAAAATTAAATTCTTACGAAAATATGCGGAGTAATTGTATCTCTAGAAATATCCTGAAAATTGTACGAAAATTTTCAGGATATTTCTAGAGATACAATTACATTTAATCTGCCGTCCGTATTTCAGTCCAAGAAACCCCACTTGAAGACAGAATGTCCACTGCTCTTCTGAAGAAAATGTTTCGTTTTATGTTATATAAGGGATTGTTTCATTCTTGACATAACTTTTTCTATGAACGGGTGAAACTAGTAACGAAATACTGAAAATAAAATAGAGAAACAATTTTTGAAGCATTTTAGTAATTATTATGAGCCTTGGACAGCAATTTTAAGGAGAGACACCTCCGTTGGTGATAAATTGCAACTATGTGTACCATTAGAGTCAAACAACACCAGTTTTTATTAATTTATTGACGGCTACACGTTTCGGTTCTAATTGCGAACCACCATCAGGCTTTTTACAAGCGTTGATACAGGAAAAATTGTACACTGCATTAAGATGGAGATCTCCCCTTTCATATCCAAAATGCATTATAAATGTATAAAACCGTTGAAATGTGTGTCAACTATAGAAGTTCGGAAGTAGTGGAATGCCTGCGTATAAGCAAATATCTAATAAAAATAAAAGGTTAAAAAACTTAAAGGGTGGCAAGTTAATAAAATATAAAAATATAACAAATGTAATGTACGGGTGGCGGAACAGTAGCTACGAGTGCCCTACCGTATCCATTTAAGATAAAAATGGGATATGTAACGAAGTGCAGTATCTTTGGCCGCGTAATAAAAACCAACTTAATGTAATATTTAACCTCAGTTTATTTCATCAATCAACCTCTACATGTTTCGGGCATATGTGTAGCCCATCATCATAAAGTATACTCTATATATATATATACAACAATTGGTACGTGCTGTGCTTTTCAGTTGACTGTCTGTTGGCCGGCCGGACAACAGACAGTCAACTGAAAAGTACCGCGCAGTAAACACTTTTGATCTCGGTTATGAAACATAATTTAATGCTGTAAGTGACGCAAGTCGCTGTTTGTTCTCAGGTAAGTACAAAACACAAATACAGTGCGTACAGTTGTTGAATGTTAAACTTGTTGGTGCATCACATAACCAGTAGGCTTTAAGAGGTTAATATTTCGCATACTGAACGTGACGACGGGATAACGTAGCAGGTGCGTCGACTAGGCTTCGGCCTGGACATCAAAGGAATTGTGATTTGATTCCGGGCGGGTGCAAATGATTTATTTCTTCTCCAAAGATCAGCAGTTAGTGGCCCTGGGAACCATCCAACCTTTCAGCCGTCCTTTGAGTGGGTACTGGTTGCAATTTAATTGGCTTGAAATCGGCAAGGCGGTGAAATTGAACAAGCGGCTCCATCTTGTGTCATGCTTAAGGTTGTCTGGAGTTATATTTTCACTCCGACAATGCCTTCTTCATGGCGCGCACAGGGATCCTCTGGCTCTGTATTTCATACTGAAAATATCAAAACAGTTATATTAAGGAGGCATATCACAATATTTCTTCAAGTAAGAAATTTTGAATGCAGTCTTTGTGTCATTTGACGTAATTGTAAAAACTCAACTCCACATTTTGTAATCCAGGCATTTAAGTATAAAGAGGATTTATTCAGTATAAATTACCATTTTATCCTTTATAACTCCTGAAGTTTATTCGAGAGGGTTTCGTAACACGGGAAAAAGAAACTATAATACTCACATCACCGACGGATAAAGTACTCGTATTTCTGCCTTGTTTTACGACCAATTTTCTTAAGGTTATCATTATTAACTTTGGAGTACTAACACCCTTTTATGAGATATGGAAATTCAGGATATAGAGACATAAATATCGAAATAAATAGAAGTTTCCAAAGTTATTATTTTCGAAATAAATTGTGTCTCGATCACTAGACTGCAAAGGTTTAATGATCTGTGAGATGCAAACTTCTGAATGTGTTTGTACAGATATTCCCTGCATTACCTTATTTAAAGTAATATTTAATTTATATATACTATAAATTCTGGAGTTTTGCATTTATGCCTTTCAGTTACTGCGTTATTCTGCCTGTTACAAGTAGCTACCGTCAGTCTTTGGTCCAGTTAATGATATTATCTGCTTGTGACGGACAAAACTCAGTATCTTCCAGTTTCGTCTTCACCTGAAAAAGAAAGCAGATCCATGTTTCACTAAATTGTGTGCTGAGGGGAATACAAGGTAAAGAACAACACGCAGAACCTTCAACTTCATGGTCAGGGAATTTATTTACTGTCTGATTTGTTGCCAGCTCCTAAAGAGTGAATCAAATCCGGAACGCTGTAAGCACTTAATGAGGAAATGAATGGTATCGGCGTAATAAAGATTCCTAGGTATAATTTCTGATGTCTATCAATATAAAGTAGCCAGTAAAATTATACTGGGTAAAATTGCGTACGAAGTATTAGTTTTGCATTTGATTTCGAGATATTTTATAGGTGCCGTCCACTATTAACTCCAAAAAGGATTTCTTCAACATTACTCTTAAGCAACGACTAACCATATTTTACATCTATGTCTACTAGTTGTCTAGCCTTTGTTTCTTAAGCTTCCTTCGATTTATACGGGTTTTTATTATTTACTAGAGGGTTTATCCCTTAATAATGGTCTGGCGAATAAAAGGAACCTAAAATATATTGTATATAGTAAAATGGAAAGTAAAATGATCTTGAGTTACGAAACAAAAACACTCCTTGCATTTAAATCGAAACGCTTCATATTTCACCGGTTTTAATCCTTTTAATTTTTTCGTTGTTTTATCATCTTCTATTAAGTTCTGTATATGGCTTCTTTTAAAATTCCTTTTTATTCACTTTTTTCTTCCACAACGAGACTGTAAATTCCCTCTTAAACAGCTATATTTTAAAAAAATGGGAAACTAAGAAAATTGACTGTAATCAGTCGTGTTTAACCAAAAACTAGCTTAAATTAAGGATCAATATATTTATGAAATGTCATTATCAAGAAGTGACTATATCACGTAAGAGCAGAGACGTGTGGACTGGAGATATTTTCTTCACGTAACTGAAATCTTCTTACATTTGATAGCCGGTTGTGAAGAAGAGGGATTTAGGTCATCAGGTGGACGTGGTGGACGTACAAGGAATTTCCAGTGGGGCTCTTTCGTCTACGCGTGAGGATGGTTACGACGACGGCAATGACATGCGGGGTAGTAAAATGGGGGGTTGGGGGTGGAGTTCCTTTGAATTCTTCTTCTATCCTGGATTCCTACTCTACCGTAGCAGCATTGGCTTTTATAGGCGTTTCTGAACCGTGGCATAAAACTGGAATAGGGGGATGGAAAATGAACGAAGTGGAAAAAGGGAATGACAGGGTTCAAAATAAAAAAGGAGAATAAAAAAGGGGGAAAAATGCTTGGTACTAGAACTTTATAGTAGTTGAAGTCAAATCCCTCTCTGTTGGTAGCACTGGTTTGCTTTTACAGTGCTTATTTAGACTCAGGCTTGTGGATTCTCAAACGGTAGGACACGTTAATAAAATCAAAGGGGGAAAACACATCGTGAATTTCTTGGGTTTAATACCTCAGTGTTTTGGTGCGTGGTGCACGGTAGTGGTAGTTGATGTTACTGTTACGAGTTTGTTTGTAGAAATTGTTTCGAATTTGTCAATATTTTAACGAAATGTTTCCATGTTGGTTCTCGTCGAGAGAAATCAACAAATAACTGGTGACTGCAACTTCCTATAAAATTCTGGGCATATTTTTCAAGCAAGTGTATAAGAATTGTATGAGCTCGCCGTTATTTGATAATGATACATTAATTGCGAAATCAGACTCTTTTGTTTTTAATAATCCAGCACTGTGCAGACGCAAGGCAGATATCAGGCGAGAAGATAAAAATTTTCTACAACAGCCATTATTTTGTATGGGTCTGTAATTGGGTCTCTCAGTCTAATGGAAGAGCATATACTGAGAACAATGCACTGAGGATAACACAAGAATTGCAATCTATGGCGTAGAAAACTGCTTCAGCTGGAAGGAAGCTGTTTGAACGGTAACTGAATGACGTGGAAAAATATATTTCTCAAATTTAATGACAATATTGCATAATGATTATTTTCTAAGTACATTAATGGTAACAGGAACTGAGATCTTTAGCATAAAGAGTTTGTTAGTTAAAGGCTTAATTAAATGAAATTTAATTATTTATTACAATTGATAGTCTTATAGAAAATGTATTTTTCAGTCAGACACATGCTGTGTTAACTTAAGCTCGTTACTGTCTGTTAAATATTTTCAGAGTGTATTAGAAAAAAATACTCATTTTTATTACTTTATATAGTTCTTGTTTCCTTTTATCTTTCCTTTTTTATTTTCTTTGACTTTCTTTTTAGGTGAAATTAAATAAAATATATGTTTTTATCTTTATTTTATTTGCTAATACAAGTAGATATGTAATATATTAAATTGAAATATTTAAAACATTAAAATTCAAAATATTGAATTGAAACATTATTAGCAGGGCTCTTTAAAAGAACTTTCTTCATTGCCGTTTTGAAAAAGAACAATATTCTAAGAACACGACGTTTCCTCAACTCTCTCTATCTCTCTTCTGAGACATCAACAAATTATCCTACTCATTTAGGCCCATTAGAGAGCAACTCTTTTTGAGAAGGCGTTGAACCATAGTAGCATTGGACAGTCTCAGTAGGCTGTTCAACATTTTTGTGGAGGCTGGAGGTGGAGCCAGATACTGAAACGTCACATGCAGAGTTTTCAGAGAGTCTGAAAAGTGAAGGTGTGTTGCTGCAGCATCAGTAGTAATAGTGGTTGTGCTAGTAGTAGCGGTGGTGTCTAAAGAGTTATTTGCGATAACAAACAATTCCAGGATCAAAAGATTGTAAGACATCATATTTTCCGGATTGTTAGAACTTCTACATTAACGTCTGTTCGTGTTCATAACCATATCTTGGGAAAAAGTAACCATATAATTTGTCACATGATATCCTCTATTGTTTTCTCTGCCTTAATTTGCTTTCCATTTCCAACTCTGTTTACACAACTCAGTGTAAATAAAAATATATAAAACACCTGAATCTAGTAGCGGAAATCTCTGGCTCAGTGCCGGATGCTGCCGGTTGACAGAACACTGAAATATAAGGGACAGTTGGTCAATTTATTATTAGAACAACTTTCCGTATCAGTCGGTTTTTGTTATCTTAACCATAACTTAGTGTGTGTATACTTACTCGGAAGACAAAACGGTAGCATATTTTAAGGTATCATCTTGGAATTCACCTGCGCGGAATGATGAGAAATACAATGATCCCAATCGGGAACAAAAGCAGCTAACTCCAGAATCCAAATAAAGAACTTTAACTTTGCTTCAGTCTCCTCCATATTAAAGTACACTTAAAAGGTCAGGAATGCTTTACGTAATTAATTACTGAACCTCAGGGCGCGTCACATTTGGCTGCTAAAATTGTCCACAGTATTTATGAAATTCTACCGCAAAAAAGTCCTTTCATTCTTACCTTACTCTGATTAGCAAAATATCATTAATGTATCTCACCGAATCTAACAGATATTCTTATTGTTATTTTAATTCATTTCGGTATATCGAACCGTCTTTTACGGTTAGTTATTCCAACTGCATTCAAAATTAATTAGTACTGCTTTCAGTACATTTGGCATAATTCCAAATACACTATCTTTTAAGCGGATATCACATTTTACCCGATAATAGAATTTAATTTACTGGAAAGCCCGATTTAAGAGTAGATCGAGGAAACGGACCAAAAGCAACAGCACCTTGTCTGAGCAATGATCACCCTTCAGACCAGGACGTGTTAACAAATTTATGACCCTCTAAGGGGCACATTTGGAATTCGTAGTGTTGTTAATCCTCTGACAGTGATAGAATCTGTTAGGTGTCCTAAGGTAGGTGGTTAGTAACGTCAGGAAAACCAATAAATCTCAAAGGAATACAGAATTATTCAGTCAAATTAGTTCACCGTTTTTGCCGTAATACTTGAACAAGAAAGACTGAACAAAGTGACAGACCCGATCTTAAAAAAGGGAATTATACTTTCTCGTTTCGTTTGAACAATTAAACAGCTGTGTACTGCAGTAAATTAAAGGTAAAGGTAAAGTGATCCCGTTACAGGTCCTGTGTGGCCCAGAGGCTGGGTAGAGGCATAGCTCTACTCTTCCATGACAGCGGCACTAGAAGGGGGTGAGTGGTCAGCAGCACGCCCCGGTCGCACTTTACCCCCGGGAAAGACCCGGTACCCATTTTACAGGAGGCTGGTTGGGCCCCAGGGCAGGTCTGGATGGGCGGAAAATCTCGTCCCCCCGGTATTCGATCCCGGACCGTCCATCCCGTAGTCAGTCGCTATACCGACTGAGCTACCCGGTCCCTGCAATAATTTAAAAGCCTTACAATTTTCAAATAACCCATATATTTTATTATTGCTCACATGTTGACATTCGTGTCAGCAACACTGCAGCTGTTCTGGTGTTTGTTACATTTTGTTGGCTAAACAGTTTTAAAGTTTGTCAGTTGGCAGAATGGAGTTAGGATATGAGCTGAACGAATCCTTCAAAAGGACTGAGTGCAACTAGCACACTAGTTCTAGCACACGACCTCAAAACTTTGGAAAAACATACGGCGATCTTGAGCCTGCAAGTTTTGGCACGCATAATTTGCCGTTGTATTTAGAGTAACACTTTTTGTTAAACTTCTTATGTTGTCGTAATGCAGACTTTACATTCGGAATTACTATATCAGTATAAGCTCTAATTTTACGAATATAGTTATTTATAAGCCGTGATCATTACACAGAAATAACCTACTCCATATGGCAGAATTCCAAATTTCGTCTTTCTTGATTCTGGCACACGTGAAATGTTTGGCGAAAAACACTTATGTATGAGAACTTCATGAATTATTTTCACCGAATCTTTGTTATACACACTTTCAGCCTCTTAGCTGTTTCGTTTGGAAATTAACCCCATTTAAAATGGAAAGTTACAATATCAGTTTGGAAATACGGATCTCAAATTTTCTGTGTTAGTAGATGGAACATTAGGAATTTTTAAACGAATTGCAGCAAATTGTTTTACCGAAACTTGCAAAAAAACTGAATTAACTGTAGAATTACTATTTTAATACCGAAAACCATATTCTGTTCACTTTCTGATTACATCCTGCAAATATTTGCTGCTAATTCTAATTTGTTACTTCCGTGTTAAGTCATCAGATCAGGTGTCGCTCTTCTCATTCCTAGCCTCTGCACCAGTTGGGTCTGATTGGTCACATTTACACTGCAACCACTTGAACTCTGGAGAAGTTTCTGTTGGTGTTCTTTTCTGTAGGAGGCTCCGTATGCCTGAGAGTCGGTTAGGCAGTGAAGTAAAAGAAAGGAAATTCGGTCCCTACGGGCAATCAGGCCCGGACTGACAAATCTGCAGTCAGCGGCTCTACTGACTGAGCTATTCCATCCGTTTTATAACGCTAACTCTACAGCTTTCGATGTGAATTTTTGATATTTATGGAGGCTGCAAAGTCTTGAGCTTCGCCATTGGACATGCCTGTACCAGAAAGCACGCGAATTCTCAGTGCGCATTATATGGTGAATGGTTTGAGTCTCCTGGTCCGAAAACAATTTTGAAAATAACGTCACCTACATTGTTTCATGAATATGAAACCGATATACGTAACAGGTTGAAGTGTAAAAGGTTTTCAGGCGTAATCAACGTAGAACGCTACATTTCATTTGAAATGCACAGGAGCTGAAGTGTATAGCCTCTATTCGGCTTATGAATGTGTGGCTTAGAATTGATTGCAGGGACACAGTTCGTGCGCTGGGGAGACGGAATGTTGGTGTGTGCTTCACTATAGAAACTTGAGGGTGTGCTATACACAGAACTGCAAGAGAAGGGGGAACACTCTACCCCTAATACTCCACCTTCTATGTACAGTGGCAGCAACCAGTTCACTTTTTAAAAGAAGTAGCGTAATGAAATTAAAAGTAATATAATTTACAGTGACACTAATTTTCGTGTTTTGGTAAAAATAAATTCCTTGCATATAGGTCTCTACATATATATTTGCTATATAATATTTTAAATCCATATGAGCGCAAAGTAAACCTTAACTTAATGTGTTTTTTTTTGTGGATAATGCACATAAAATTAATAATCGACTCTTTGTTTCATGCAACTTACCGCAATGGCTTCATTCAGCTTTGATGAATAAGTATTAATTGGCAGGAATAAACTCAGAAAATGGATGTGTGGTTTCCTCAGTCTATTGCACTTTTACTACCCTAGTATTCCTCCATGGGTTGAAGTGAACACGGTAACTTCAATTTACATTCGTTTAAGGGTATGCTCGTCTAAACCTACTTCCTTTTCACACTTTTGGAGGAAGAGGGTGACCTTCATATGACTGCATGATACACATTGCATCCATTTTGGAGGCTCGGGTTTCGGAAGGTGAAGACTGGGAAGTGTAATACTATGCGTAATGAAAAAGGCAAAAAACATTAATAGACAGAGCAAATAATGCAAATTATAATTTTAGTCTGTAAATAAATGAGCTGTATTCAGTAATTTATTATTTCGCCTTGTATTATAAGTGTTGAAGTCTGTTTCGGCATAGCAGATATTTATCAGTTTAAGAGTAAAAGTTGCACTGCGTCCAATTCCTTAAAAAGTGGATAATTAAATTTTATTATATAGAATATAAGGTGCATGTAGTTTTGAGGCTGATTGGTAGAGTCTGTCAGAGATTTTTGTAATAGAATGTTTCTATATAAATACCAAATTTAAATTACGTCTCCAATCAATATACCAATACACTTAATTGCACATTCAATTTTTTGTATATAGTAAGTTTCATTAAGGATCTTCTCGAAATCTTTAAAAATTTTACTTTTTCTAAAGACAGGCCTTACCTTTCGGTTTGCTTTTATTGCCTTACGTAAATGACGTCTATGTTACTGTATGATTGGTCTGAAAAAGCAAAATAGTATTCTTTTCTACTTAAGAAGTCTTTTGTGTTTGCCTGCAGCACTCAACATCAGCTATCATTTTTTCTATTTTCCGGGACACTTAAGGTGTAGCAGACCGATTTGCCTAGTAAGCACTTACATTAATAAAACAAGTAGAAATCGTACGACTGGGTTAAGGTAATTTTAAAGCCTTTATCCACGGCTTCGTTATTCAGGCATTTCTTGATTGTGATGAACTATGAAGCCATTACAGTAGTGTTTTTACGTAATAATTTCTTGTAAACAAAAAATAACACAATGATGTCACATTGTAGCTTTTTAAGTCCCTTAGTCCCTTCTCTTTTTGTCTCATTTTGAAGTACTACTATTTGACTTGGGGCACGGGGTGGCGCAGTTGGTTGAAGCACTGCGCTTTAAGCCGGAAGATGGTGGGTTGGATTCCCGCTGGCGTCATTTGGAATTTTCATTGACATAATCTTTGCTGCCGCATTATGGTCCTGGGGTTGACTCAGGAATATTTCCTGAGGGTATTGGCGGCCGGTGCGTAAGGTTGACAACCTTACCACCTTCATGTGTCGATTGTCTTGAAACCTGGGAGCCTCAACCTCTTGGAACCCTCAGGTTCTGTAAGTGGGATTGCCTTACCATTTACTACATGACTTCCCGGTCCCAGTGGCCACGCGGTCTAAGGCGTAGGTCAGCGGCCGATCATCTGCTGAGATTGTGTGGGTTCGAATCCCACCACGGGGGTGGATGTCTGTCTGTTGTGAGTATTGTGTATTATCAGGTAGATGTCTCTGCGACGAGTTCATTACTCGTCGAGAGGAATCCTACCGAATATAATGAGTCGCTTTGTGTGGTATAGAAACCTCGTGAATGAGGAAGATCTGGCCCATTAGGGGCTCTCATGCTAACTACAAACAAACAAACAAACATTAAGACTTAGTTTGGTTAACCCTTCTCCTGCTAAAGCTGAGAATATGGTGAGCTCCTAATAATGCCAGCAGATGGCAGATGGGATTTAACTCTACGTTTAAAGAGTTAATTATTCTTTATTCAATTTAATCTTTCACCATGAAAATGTGCAGTCTTCATTTATATTACTCTTGCGTTAAACAATGTGTCAAATAATTATGAACCGAGAAAATGTTTACGCGTTAAACTGTCAGTTCTATGAAGAAAGTGTAAATGCTCACTATAGATAAGTCCGTAATTAAAAAATTACATTTCATTTTGACATGTGGTTGATGTTTCCAGTCAGTGTGTTCTCAGGGAAAATACATTTTTGTCGAGGCAATTGAATGATTAATGTCTTCTGTTGCAACTGGTGAAGGTAATGCAGGTGTGACTCATTCACAAGCCCAGTCTATTAATGTGTTACCTAAACTGGACAGCACATTTGCCCTCTTTCTGCAAAAAGAAATGTGTTATTATTTCTCCCAAATTTTTTCCCAATTAATTTCTTTAAATTGAGTGTATTATTAATTTTGAGGTAGGAATTAGCTGAATCTTCCCAGTGGCCCATGATCTAAGGCATAGTTCTGCCGCCGCTCGCTTACTGCGATTGCTTGTTCGAATCCCGCCGGGGGCATAGATGTTCTCTTGTGAGTGTTGTGTGTTGTCAGGTAGAGGTCTCTGCGTCGGGCTGATCACTTATGCAGGGGATTCATACCCAATGTGGCGGGTCTGTGTGTGACTGTGAAGCCTCGATAATGAGGAGACCCTGGCCCACTAGAGGTTTTTGCTCCATAAAATATTAGCTGAACCTAAGTCAGAGTGACCTGAAATAATGTAGACACCTACATATGAAAATTTAGCGATTAAATAATGGAAGAAGAGGAGAGGCGGTGCATTGTATCACCCCTGAGGAAAATGAATAATTTTTATAAAACCTTAGTCGGAAAACCTAAAGAAGGAAACCACTTTGAAAACGCAGTTGTAGTTATAGATTAATATCAATATGGGTCTTACAGTAATATTATATAAAGGAATGGACGATTCAATTACGTAGTAATTGACTGTAGTTTCCAGTGTTGGTCCTTGTGAATACGGTAATGGAAGTTTGCTTACCCTGAGGGATAGGGAATTGTGTTTGAAGAAGAGAATTTTTCCACGCAGTTAAAGTGAGAGAGGCAGAAATACTTATAGATATGCAGGCTAGAAGGCCGCGTTAGGAACTGGACAACCACGGATTTCTATAATGTGGGTTTTCACAATCTGTTATAATTAATTTGTATCCTTTTCCACTCGCCCTTTTTTAATTTCGTGTATCAACGTTTTCAATTTGTGTGCAGATAAAAAGACGACGTGTGACGCCGTAACAAGATTTCAAAACTTTCTCCTGACATGGTTAGAACAGCGTTGGAGACCAGTTTGAAAATTTGTGGAGAATCGCTGAGGTGAGTAACTTGTGGCTTTTTTACATTAAGTCAAATTTACTTTCAAATGTTTTTTTTAAGTTTTGCTGACCGAACATCTCGGTATAATCTTAGCAATCGACCAACTTAATACAAAAATTCTTGTTTTATAATAAGTTTATTGTATCCCTCTATACGTTTCGAACACTGTTGTGCTCATCATCAAGAGGTCAAAATTGTATTATACAGCATCTGGTATCGTCGCACTCTGTAGGTGGCCGTCCGGTGCACAATCTGCGCATCGGACGGCCACCTACAGAGTGTGACGATACCAGATGCTGTAAAATACAATTTGACCTCCTGATGATGAGCACAACAGTGTTCGAAACATGTAGAGGAATATAATAAACTTATTACAAAACAACAATTTGTGCATTAAGTTGGTCAATTGTTAAGATTATTTTCAAATAATTTATTAAATGTATTGTTTTCGTGTTTGGAGTAGGAACGGAAGTTTATTTGCAGTAGTCACGATGTGTCGCAACCCCGAAGTATCCATTAAATTTGGTTTTCACAATCGCCACATTTTTTCAGAAAATTTTTGGTGCAGTTGGCGAGAGAGTGCAGATGGTTGCTTGTGTTTTATAGCAAATCATGTCGTACGCATTTGCGTCCTACAATCAAGAATAATTTATTGGAAATGAACAATACAAGCAACAACGTGTAAAGTGGAGACGAAGTAGGAATAAAAGTGTCTGAAGAAAACAAAATGTGTTTCTTCAGCATATAGGTGAGATGATTATCTCACTTGACAGTGGGAGGTCCGGCACGTCTAAAGTCATAGCAAGAATACTTCATACAATAAGAAGGAAAAAGTTTTAAATTTTAAGCCCAATAAAATCGACGTTTCGTATACATTCCTAAAGCTAGGAGTTTCTGTGTAGTGTGGAATTTTGAGACACAGACGGGCCATAGAGTAAACAACGCTTTGATACACCAAACTGCGTACGAGTAGTATTTGACGAAGTATGGTGCTTTAGCGCTCTGTACTGGAGTCAATGCAATTAATAGCCGCTGTGTGTCAAAAAAGTTAGATATTTCTGAATGTAGATATACGGTCGCGTATGTAGCATGTACCTCTTAATCACGGTGTCCGAGTGTAGGCTGAACCACTAGTGGTTCAGCCTACACTCGGATACCACATCGCCAACAGACAATCCCGGTACATAACATCAGCACGCCTCAAGTCAGCCTACACAACACAACAAGTACTCG
>Ga0123352_10009810_pt1 | contig 15011 bp, 11 predicted proteins | sample TergutLab28metaG_FD_89700 | JGI IMG/M metagenome (GOLD analysis project Ga0123352, IMG submission 89700) | Labiotermes labralis P1 segment gut microbial communities from Petit-Saut dam, French Guiana - Lab288 P1 | ecosystem: Host-associated > Arthropoda: Insects > Digestive system > Gut ... | reverse complement strand
TGTATGTGTGTATGTGTATATGTGTGTATGTGTGTATGTGTGCGCGTACAACATCTAAATCAGTGGACGGATTTACACAATTTATTGCAAATACCGTTTCTTTAGCGACCACTGGAGCGCACTCCTTGGTACAATTAGATTCAACCAATAAATATGATATTTTAAGAGACAATTTAAACGTCATACTTTCTAATTTCCTATCATCCATTTCTAAGCTTCATTACAACTCTTCTTTCTCCCACTTTCTATTATCGTTCAAAGCCTAGGCTTAGGCTACAAACAACAATATTTTCACTACGAAATACTACAATTTTTTTAACATTCCCTTATTTTTTAGGTAGAATGAAACAATTCGCAATTCGTCTATTTCCTTTTCAATATACCAGTCATAAAATGTCAATAAATTCAGTCCTTTTAATCCTACTCATTACTCGTAGCAGCTAATACATCTGCAGTCCCTGGTGCACTGCAGGACACCACACTGCATGTGACACTAAATAAATACATTTCCTAAACAGCTGACTAGTAACTAACTTCATGAAACAGAATACGTTTTGAGAAGCCAGTAACTACGCAGCCGCTCAAAAAGTTCCCCGCACTTTATGCAACCAGCAGGTTCGTTACTCTGTTCACAAGAGTTCACTGCTTGTTCCAATCTTAATCCAGACTGATCCAACCCATTCTCTCCCAACTTAAGTCCTTAAAATCTATTCTAATGTTTGTCTCCAATTAAGTTTAGCTCTTCCAAGTGGTGTCGTTACTTCAGGATTTATCACCAAAAACCTGTATGCTTCTCCTTTCCGTCCAAGTCCCCGCACTGAGAAATATAAAATGTGAACCTAATCATTATACAACTTTCTCCAGAATTTTCTCATTTTTTTCCACCTTACGTCCAAATATCATCCTCAGCACCCCATTCACGAACATCATCAGCCTATTTTATTTCTATAACGTCAGAGACCAAGTTTCACAACCACCCAAAACAACGCCAGAATTATGATTTTATCTATTTCAATCTTTAAATTTTAAGTCAGCAAATGGAAAGATTGAAGAACTTTGGACCGAATGGTAGTATGTATTCTCCAAATTTAACCTGGTTTTTCCTCCTGCATGCAATGTTGTTGTAATGACTTTCCAAGGCAGGTAAGTTGTATTAGTGTCGTTCCAAAATATTTGCACTTCGCTATTTTTCACATAATTTTTCAACTATATTTATGCTGTGATTTTACCCTGAAGTCTGCTGACAAAATATAAACCAGCCACTTGATACAAACTTCTGGGCCGTGTTGTTTGTGCTTTTCCTTTGGTTAGGGGTTAATGTGTATCCTATAAATGCGAAGTATAATTTACGCGATTTCGATTTATAGATGAGTGAGTAAGGGAGATCGGTTGAATTGTATTTGAAAAGTGAAAAACAAATATTCCAATAGGAACCTACTTCATTGTCATTTTGTTCAACACAAATCCCACACTGAATGCTGTTGGTATCGAATCCGTTTCTCGGCTGTGAGAAATCCGCGACTGACCATCTGAGCCATGGCAAAAACATAAATATTGTTAATATAAAATTTACACATACCTCACCCAATCGAGATAAACCGACTTGCTGAAAAAAAGTCTTAATTAAAAACAACTCTCCGATTGATACGCTTTATAAAGTTTTCTTATATGCAAGGAACACAAGGATCTTATTTTTGGGTCTTGACTTTTGATATTACGGTGATTTTAATTACAAAACTTGTCTAATGAGACGTCTCTGAGACATGTAATATTGCTTATGTAGGTTAAGCACTAGGAGTTGGGTCGATACTCAGAGGTTAACAAATTTTCCTCGCTCGCTAGAAATGAAAGCAATAGTTTAGCAGACTCGCGAGCCACCGCCGTGACATGCTTCGTCTCTTAGACGGAGAGACATTCAGAAAACAACCCAGTCCTGGCCTTCTTTCTCACTTCGTGTTAAATGCATGATTAAAATTCCCCTCATTTCGCAGGGTTCTACAGTACGGTCCATAAAACGTACACTTCTCCCTAATTGGATTACTATTTGCCGACTTTTTCATATTTCATTTACTGAATTTATCTCGGAGAAGTACACTTATTACATATGTTTTGATGCAGAAATTAAACAAGAACAAATGTAGTGGAAGTAGGGGGTGCAAGGAGAGGGTTAAATGCTCCTGCCCCAATATTTTTTCTACCTAAGAACACTTTTTTGGTTACTGAGTTCAAGAGGGACAAATAAAAATTAGAAATAATTTCTGAACAGTTAAATAGGTGGTTTAAAGACACAAAAAATTAAGAAACTGCGTTTTATGGGACCCAAAATGCAGGCATGGTCGATTTTACCCCCACCCATCCACCTTCCCCCTTGTTCTTAACAAAGTTATGCTCATAGGAATCTTTATATTTATACATTCAGTTGCTTGCTGTTTATTGTTAAATTCACTGTCTACATGATCTATCCAATCAACATAGTATAGAAATAGCTCTTTTGTATTACCACTGCTAATATTCTCATACATCAGCAGATATTTTGTCTAATTTAAATATGAATTAGCTATTATGCAGCATGTTCCCTTATTTTTGAGAATCGGCTTTATTGACGAACCCAACAGCAACCCCTTCTATGAAAACCATGTCCTTCCGTGTGTCCATTCTTCTGTTCGCCCTTCGATGACCCAATATGAGCGACTAAATTCCTTACCGGATTTTCATGAAATTCGGTATATAAGTTACTTGCAAATAATTGTCGACTGAGTATGAGTGTCGGCAAAACAGGGACAGTGGCAGTCATGATCCACCGAATAGCGTCAATTAATCTCAGCACGTAATTTCTCAGTTTCTCAAATCATTTGAGTGAAATTCGGTATGGAAAGTTTACACGTCATATTGTTTTTGTAATTATGAGGCCCGTGAAAACAAGTACCGTAGGAGCCGTAATTAACTTAGGGGCGTATATAAATGTTCATTTATATTTTATATACTTTTGGGTTGATGTGCGTAAAATTCAGAAAATAAGATTTTCAGGGAACGTTTATGAGCAATTACACACCTCGTGAAAATCGGTGCATAAAAGATATAATCTACCTATGGCGGTTAATAAATATTGGCCCGCATATTCTAATTTTTTACTAGATTTTTATAAATTGAACTACTGTATATTGTGGTAGTGAGTGTCACGAAAGGAAGTGTATTAAAAGCCTTCTGTACCTTATTGGTGTAAAATTAATTTCTATCTCTGCTGTCGACGCTTTTTTCTGATTTCATGAAATTTGGTACATGAGATATGAACACAATGTTGTTCAGAATTTGTAAGTTTCGTAAAAATTGGCACATAGAAGACCGTAATATTTTAGGGCTGTAAATGTAATATATTTGCGTGTGTGCCGTAACAGTTTATGACACATAGAAAATTAAGAACCCTTTGGTCAGGTCTGTGGACTATGCGATGGAGTACGTCGTTTCCAGGTTTTTTATTCTGCAATTGTTCAAAACTGAATTAGAAGTAGTATGGCAATATGTTGAAGATTGCTTGTATTTACGACACGTTTGGGACGTGCATGTGTTATTCATGACAGAACCACTGTGGTAATATTTACACCGTAACAAAATATTTGCTTTATACATAAGGATGGAAATTCCTCAATTTCGCAATTTTTATTAATATTGAATATTTCCTAGATTCTCTTTTTACATTGCTTTCTCACTTTGCTGTACTCCTATGTGTTGATTTTCTTGTCAGGAATTCTTTGTGTGTTGCTGAATGTGCTTGCAGGATATTCTTGTTTCAGGCAGTTTCCTTTGTATGTGTATGTTACACAGTTTTCTCTGAAGTATTTGGAAGATTTCTGTTGTTTCACGTGGGTATATATTTTTTCTCTTTTGATATTTTTCCTTACGATTATTAATAATTTTAAATTTAATCTCATAACACTACAGGTCCGTTTTACTAAATTCGCTTATGTTTCTTTGGCTACTCAACTGTCTGTGTGTTTCAGTTTCTGCATGGCCTACCGTCCAGCAATAAAAATTTTAAAGTAGAAAATAATAATACTAATATTCGAAGCAAATAAATAAGTATTATAATTACGAAATAAGATAGTACACAAATATTTCGTTAGAAACTGTAAACGTTTCGATAAATAAAAACATAAATACATACGAAAAATGTAATTAAATTGGTCTATATAACGTAAATAGTTATGACACTTAAATAATATTACTAATTCAATATTAATTAAATTTTAAGAATAAATTTTACAAATTTTCAAATAAGGCAATCATTTATCATATGCACTGGAATTTAAAACAGGATAAACAAGAAGTCTGATCGTGATACATTAATATAGCGATATATGTGGGTAACGTGACAAATATAACGTTATTTGCGTTATGAGTAAATCAGATACGAAGGGTTGCACGAACACCAAGGTAGCATAAGCATCGAAAGTGCCATATTTTGTACCATGTGAGTGCTATGATGAGCGCATCAAAAAGAATGAGCTGAGCTGTGCTGCGGTTGTGAAATGCAAGCAGGGCAGATTGTAATGAATTTGAGAGTTCCGTAAAAGGCGAGGAAATTTTTCTATAGGATAGCTACCATTTACAGACTATGTTCAGTGACCGAAAATCGGAATAGTTTAGGTTCTTGAGAACAAGCGTAACAATTCAACATGAAAATTAGGCTTTTCTTCAAAAACCTTGCTGTTAAAATATAGTAAATGCCACAACTGCCCTGTCGTTGTCTTCAGGCGCTGAAGGTGTTTGGAGCGCAGTGAAATACAGCAAATGTCATTGTTTAATGCGAATAAGTCTAGATATGCTTTAAGAGAATGATTAAATTATAAAGCATGGAATGAGTTTAAGGAGTTTACAGCAATGATCTAAGAAACAACTATCATGGTATATTTTAAAATACTTTACTATTGTATCCAAAGAAACAGGCCCCAATTACGTCACACGTCACTTTCAGTAGCAGCGGATTACACCATGAATTCAAAATGGGTGCTTACAAAATGGACGTAAAACATTTTACCGCTACCCTGTCCTTTTCAGTATATTTCTTTTACGAGAAAGAATATTTTCAATGCATGAAACGAAATATTTTATGTCTCACACTGTACCTGGTAAAGAGTGTGAAATGTAAGTAAGATATAAGGGGAGACAAGTTTTGTATAACCATAGCAGGTGTTAAATTATTCTGCTTTGGCCACGCCCATATGCTCAATAATAAATAATACGGTAGAAGCCGACATGCTTCACAATTCTCTACATTTAGAAAGTAAACCGGGTAGAAATAACTCCTCTGCTTCCAAAACCAGGCATTTCAAAGGCACGAACATTCATACACCGAAGCTGAATGTTCGAAATTATACATACGTAATATACAAGAAATTCCGAGCAGAATTTATAACGCATATTTCTTTACTACATATGCTTCTATTCTGTTATTGTTGCATTCTGTTTTGTTTCTGTACTTCTATAACTTAACTTCCGGGTTCTTCTAATTAAATTTCTCAGATATAATGTTACAATTTCTCACAACTGCCAAAAGCGAATTTCTCACTATTCAAATATATACATGACTAACATGTAGGCATCTTTCTGATACAGTTCCGCATCTAATTCCAAGTGCCAATTCCACTTTCCCAGTAGTTATCACAACCAAACCAAAGGAAGAAGAGAAACATAGAGACGGAAGCGATGCAATTATTTACCTTTTATGTACAACTTACAACTGCAACTTTGCAGAAATGTTCGAATCTCTATTAGCAAACATATTTTCAGCACCGTCAAATAAGCTTTGCCGCTGTATCTCCCATTTCAATTGTCAGCGTGCCCGCCTTGTTTCTATTACTAATGAAGATTCCATACCTCTAGGATGTGATGACCTGCACATGTGTGTGCGCACCAACTTGTGTGCAGGTGACAATATGAGCAGTTCCATATCCCAGACGATTTGAAGTTGGGCGAAGCAAGCTCCTTCGAAATGTCCATACCTACATAAAACAATTCACCTACATAAAACAATTCAGTAAGCCATATCCCAGAAACTGGAATATTTATCAGCACAGCTTCAAAATTATTATTATTATTCATTTACAATATTTAAAATAAGAGGACAAAATGGTGTTCATTTACAAATAGATAACGTTAATACCACTTTTCTTAAATATTTACTCATCTTGTGCAAAATTTTAAAGACGGGCACAAAACAGACACATAAGCAGTAAGCTTCATAACTCATAAACCCGCATGGTGTCCCTTTATCGCGTCCCTGGGAGCGGCAGTTTTATCGCATGGGAAGCCTTCATCCAAGGGTACTTTAGAGACCATTTCACCATACAGTTGAAGTTATTTCATGGGAGAACTTCTAGCTTTTGTAATTCTTGGTGGCTACACACTCTCTATACGGTAAGTTCCTCGTTCTCAGGGACATGAGCACACACTCTGTACATTACTTAACAAAGGAAATTAACTTTAAATAAATGGCTTCTCGCAAAGCGACGGAAATACTAACTCCAAGGAACAGATTTCTTCTTGAGAAGCTAACAGGTCATAAACTAGTCAAGAAATTCCCCCGGCTTTTAAGGAACCCGAAAGTTCATTACAGCATTCACAAAGGCCGCCACCTCTCCATGTCCTGAACCAGATCAGTGCTGTCCATTTCTCCTCATCCCACTTCTTTAAAATCCCTTTTAAAGTTAACTTTTAATCTAGGCCTGTGTTTTCCAAGGGTCTTTATCAGGTCTCCCCACCATAATTCTGCATGTATCTCTTCTGTCTCTCATGCGCGCTACATACCCAGGCCATCTCATTCTTCTCTATTTGATCACTCGAATAATATTTGGGGAGGAATACAGACCACAAAGCCCATCGTTATGCTGTCTTTTCCACTCCCCTTTTATCTCGTCACTCTGAGGTCCAAATATCTTCATCAGCACACCATTCTCGATCACCCTCAGCCTACGTTCCTCCTTGCAAGTGAGAGACCACGCTTCACATCCACACAAAAAACCGGCCAAAACGGAAATACACACGGTGATTTAAACAGATGTCTTTATAACTTTAGGAAAGAAGGGGATTAGAATGATTATAAATATGTAAGGAAGACTGTGGAGCGAACTGTATTCATTATTAATCTTGGCGCTAGGATACCGTGAGCGGTCAGTTTAACGCTCCAGCCTCTTTATTCCACGGAGTGTTCCAGCGTTATCCGTTGGATAGGATACTGGGTACACTATATACTTCGGCTGCGTACGGCTGAGAGTAGAAAATGTTCTGTCTGTGCTGGAAATAGAACTTCTGTTATCCAACTCGTGACCAGCAAATTAACCGATCATATACAAAATATATCATTTAAAAATAAATTCTTAAATTCACAAGTTTATCTCATAACAGAGCATTTCCTGAATATTTAAACCTAAATGTTACATTTAAAAATACAGACACTAGGAAGGTAACAATTTAAACGCTAAAGCAACAGTCAATTAGGATTTAAAACTAATACGCTTAGCAACCCCTTTTAATACACAGTAAAAGCTCTCTCTCTCTCTCTCTGTCTGTTGTAACGGTAAAATACAATAAGCGTGCAGATAACCTGCCTCTCACTAAAACAAGCCCATATGATTTAAATGTATTTGTATACTGTCTTTAGCCCTATTCGCAATTTTCTTCCATTATCTCCCGAGAATATCGATACAGAGATTTAGGAAATACGTTACATCACGATAAAAAGTGACAAAGTATAAGCATTTCCATCCCGTTTATCATAGGGCTGCTCTCTTCAAACTGGCGTATGTCCACTTTAGTCAGCAACAAACATTTAGAGTGGAACGTATTCCTTCTATTTTGTGTGAAATTACGCCTCGATTATTCAAAACTCCTTCCTTAAAAACCATATTTTGACGTAATTTGTTACGTCCCTTGTCTTCGCTGCGTTTTCACCTCTCCTTGTGGGTTATCAGCTCCCTCTGTATTTACAAAAACATTACTGCAGCATTTCACTAGGCGTCATTTGTGCAAAAAGCGCAAACCATGAAGATATTTCTTCGAAAACATCGGAGGAATTTTCATGAAACCCTTTGTTTTGATTCTACACTATTAGCTTGTGAACGAGTTTTATTTTGGTATTTTGTGTTTTTCTTTAAAAATCCCGCGTTACGCCAATTCGTGTAATGATTCACTTTTCTCAAAAGTCGGTCTATAGTAAATAACTAAACGAATAATATTTATATATTTAAGCAAGCACGGGCAAAAATTATATATGACCAATAGTACATACATCGAATAAATCCGGTTCGAGTCGCGGCAGGGATAAGATACCTTTCTCTTCTGCAACTATTCCAGACCGGAAGTGAAGCCCACACAGCTCCCTGTTCAGTAGACATCGGGAAGAGGGGGGGGGGACTGTTTCCGGGGGCAAAGAGATTGGGGCATCAGTTTCATAGCTTGCCCCATTTAGTGTCAAGATTAAGAAAGAATTGAGCTATACGTCTGCTCCACCATTATATCTTCATCGTGAGCACAAAGACCAGTTTACCTTTGCATATACTTACAGTGAATATTTTATAACAATGTAATTACATATAGAGAATAGTGACGTATACAAAATAAAACAACAGGTCTCTCGAAACTGTATGTGACACTCCAAATAGCAGTTCAGAACACACACACATTCCCACTCCTTTTTCTCTCCTTTACACATTGGATAAGTTTATTTCCATTGATTTTATATTTCATTTCATATCCGCCGCTACCAGCACTGCGATAACCCAATATGGCGTAGTTATTTTTGAATATTCATTTAACCCATTTATGCAAAGTATCTGGAAGGAAAACTAAGGATAAATAAATTGTTTTATTCCCTAGTGAAATAAGTCTATAGTTATTACACAAATTTCTGCGAAAAGGGGAAAAGGTCAAAGGTAAACATAAAATGTCCTCGTGTCCGCAGCCACATCCTGAAAGTATCGTTGCTAATATCCACATTCTGCAAATTTCGGTACGGATTGCAGCTAAATAGAGAGTTTTACCGTTCGTCCCACTTCGACTTCGAGACAAGAGCCCAGGAGTCGTTACACATACAAACATATGTGTACTGCTGAGAAAGCAGGACAAAACAGAAACATTACACTGAAAAGTCGGGCGTTACTTGCCACTCTGTTTCTTCAAACATTCACTGCTCTACATGTCTTTCAAATAAATGTGGAAGATGACGACGTGTACATCACTTACCACGATTTTATGATGAACAGTTTTTGAAAACGGTTATAAAGTTCAGTTTTGGTTTCGTAGGAAGTGATGGTTGTAGTTACGAGGCACGCAGGTAAAGATAATTTAGAGCAGAACTTTACTAGAATGCCGGTGAAATCCGTCCGGTATTTGTAGACGAAACATGTATACTCACAAAATCTACCTTTCCATTATGTACAGATTTTGTGAAAGAAAGCATGTAATGCGAATACCAGATCTACTAACGTCCCGATTTCTCAGATCGATTTATCCGGCCATGTATAAAGCAAGGAAACAGCTGCGGTTTGTTGTTGACTTGAAGTACGGGACGACATAAATTGTAGCGTCCCTATTTTACTGAAGGAAGAACCAAGCTTTCCTGCAGCACCCTGTCTGACTCCAACGTTTTTACTCATCTTCTATTTTGTTGCTTCCCACAAATCTCTTTTACTCCTCTTCCCTTTCTTCTCTTCTTCAGAAGTAGTGTTTCTATTTGTACGTCATTCCTCTTGGTCTTCTTCTTGTACTCTGTGATGTATTGTTTCTTATACCCCAACAACGAAATGTGTTTTCTTTGGTGTAGAACAGAAGGCCATAGAAGAAATCTGTTGTCCTTGTAAGTCTGATATCCGTCCAGCTTTCAAAGTTACGAGTTCCTGTAGGCTGTGATGTCACGTACATCGTCGCTCTTTCTTTGAAGACGTATTTGCTGTGCTTTAAAACCGAACAAAACAAACAATATTGCTGGAAAGAAATCGTGCGCTATGTGCAAATTTTCACATAGTTGTTTATTGCTGCTCATAATTTTCAATTTCAAATCGCAATGAACTAAACAAATACATTAGCCAGGAGAAAACAAATGCTTGGAGGAATGAACCATTTTAGACCGTCAAATGAAACATAATTAATAAACACACAAACTTCCTTTCTCTATTTACATTGAATTCTGTTTGTAAGCCCAGTTAGTGCAGTCGGTAAACAGTTTTATGCACACGTAACAAAATTCTGTAAAATTCAGAGTTATAAAAATAAATTCAACACCAATTTTGCTCCAACTGTGAAGTGAAACATCATTTTCAACTTGACGCAGGGCCTATTTGCTCAATACTTACACAAATTTCACAAGGTATATAATTAGAATAAAAGTTTTCAATCCAAATGGTTATTTTAAAATTTTCACCGATTTTAAAAACCAATTTGCCTGCGGTAAGACGGCGGTCGTGCATATTAAATTAGCGTTCCATTTTAATGTACACCCTGTAAATTTTGTGTTTATCTGTGTCCTAACAACGGTGCAAATATTGATTAACTGATTTCCCCCAAAGCTGATTGGAGTTTTATGTACGGGCATTTCCATATCTTAGAAGAGATGCTAATTCCAGCATTCCCAAAATATGATCAACAGTTATCTGCATGTTATGGGGTTTCGCGGTATGTCAGTTGAATTTTATTACAGAATGAACAAAATGCTGTCTTGGGCTCGAACAAATGCATCTCACAGAAAGATTTAACCGAATTTTGGGTTGTTTCCTTCAAACAACGAACAACTTTTGTTACAGGTTTCTGCTGTCCTTATGAATTTCTTAGATATAGTAGGTAAATAACTATAATTTTACCAAATGGAACACGAGTCTCATAAGGAATGATTTCTGTGACAAAAAACACGCAACAGGAACACGAGTCGAACTTCGCTAATATGCGTTTGGCCGCAATGTGAACATGAAGCTGGACGAAAATCACCCGAGCCTAAATATCGGTGTCATGATAATGATGAAGATGATGATGATGTGACGATGATGATGATGATGATGACGGAGCAATAATTTTTATTATCTCAGATATTTGGTATTCGTCTTCCTTGTCTCCATCGCGGTATAATGTAGAAAAAAATACAACCGAGCGACAAAGAACTTCACACCGAACACACACCATTAAGAACCATAATTTTACATTAACACTACCTCTTCCATCTCTACAGAACGAGAAGACCAATGTGGTACTCAACATTATAATCGTGAGCTCCTGATGATGGACATAGTAATGCCCGAAACATGTTGAACCTATAAAAAGTACAATAAAATAATAAGTTGCATCTAGTTGGCTCTTATTCTTCAGGAAAAAAATAAGTTTCCCGTAAAAATGTAAAGCGTGGTCTCAAGTCTTTTGACTTAATGTGTATTTCACGTGACGTTCGAACAGGCAGAAATTTTTAAATCTGCCCCCAAGCCGTAAGCTTCCGTCATTTCCGGTGAAAATACGAACTCCCACCACACACCGCGCCCATCTCTTATTTGATCTCTACCAGCAGCGCTATTTATACAATGGTGTGCTTCCCGCATGGAAATTGTTCAATTTCTAAGGTAAATTTAAACACGAAAATCGGAACTTATGAAAAGCTATTCAGTTTACTGGTTATATATTAACTCCTTACTGTCTACAGTACTGGGTTTGAAACTTGGTTTCTCAGCTTAAGGAAGGGACAGCGTTTACAGCAAGGAATTTGGAACGAAAAGTAAACACAGTACTGAAAAAAAAAAACATAGTGAATAGATTAATAACTGGCAAGTCTGCTGTTCACTGCAGGACTACTCTCTTTTCAGAATCATGGATGATGAACCACTGGAGTGGATACACACACGGGAGGAAGAATACTTCATGCAAAACGTTAATCGAAAATTTGATGTTTGTGTGGCCGTGCATCATTGACACGATAATATAAACAGCCAGCTTGATGTAACGATAACAAATTTTATTGATAATTACAATCAGTTCAACATGTTTCGGCGGACAGTTGCACCCGAAACATTTGGAGCTGGTTGTAATTATCAATAAAATTTGTTATTGTTACATCAAGTTGGCTGTTTGTGTTATTGCACGTAATTGAAAAATCCGAACGAAAGATAAACGTCGAGAGTTCTAGGCTTAAACAGCGCTATAACATTCAAATAGACATTAAAAGAACAGGATGGGAGATTATGGAACAGACTCCCCTGTATCATGGCTGGGTTAAATGGCAGTTTCTTGTAGACACGAAATTTAACATTCGGATTTCAGAAAATGCAGGAAATACCTTCACCAGATAAGCAAATATTGTCCTGTCAATAAAAACTCCTGCCATGCAAATGTTTCCCTTACTGTGCATTTGACATTAAATAATACGTCAGCGAATTCTTTCACTGAAAACCCACTACAGTGTTAAACACTTCCTGACACAAAGTATACTGGATGTTTGTTGAAGAAAAATTGTTCAGTTTTCCTCGTCAATATCAGAAGTGGTAGTACACAAAATTATACAAGCCTGTTACACTTTTCCTGCTTAGCTACTAAACCCTATCGACGCATCATTGTCTATTATCTTCCTAACGATGTCGTATATGTCATTAAATTTAATTATTGTAATATTGGGTTTAAATATATATTCATACATACACTTTGTAGCTTGTCATGCTTTTTCAATAGCAAATGTAATTCACTTTTGAAAAGTACGGTCAAGTTGCCACAAATACGTGTAGTTGTTAAGAAATACGATCAAATATACCAGTCAGCATGTCAGATAAGAACACCAAATTCAAAATATGTGCCTGCCCAGAACAATTATAGAATATTGCAGAAACACTGAAGCCCGCACATATGAAAATGAAATGTTTCTGAATTTGATAATATTGTTCTTCATTTTTACAGACACTCCGAATTTCATGTCGTTTTTTCTACCCCATCCCTTACGTCTTCTCTCTCTACTTTTACAAAACGTGGCGCCGAACCCTAATTTTTTGAAAGAAAGGAGAATAAAACATCATACGCCACTGGTTAATCTTGCATGACCTACCACACGCCCTGAGACATAATCCAATTTTAGCCCAGTCTCCCCACTTCATAATGTCTCTACTGCCCGAAGTCTCTCCGCCTTTATCTCGTGCGGTATTATGAAAAGCACTGCTAAGGACAGAATTCAAGAACCAGCGCCTAACAACTAGGTTATTTACGTGAGAGCCAATTATGTTTGCAGTAAAGAAGCAGGTCTTCGGTTTGAGTCAAAGCACCGGATATTCTCACTGCGATTTTGTGCCTTTAGCCAGCACCCACACTAAAATGATTTTCTAGCGGTTTGTAACAATGGCTGATTCACAGAAGTGTATTATCTTAGGTATAATTTATTGACTTGGGTGTATTTGATACAAGAAACAACTTGTCGGTAATCGACTGTACTTCCGTCTTCAATTGCTTGGTTGGTATTATGCTGTCATAAAATTACTTGTTTATGATAGTGGTCTGGTGGTTTATCAGTTTGTGCCGTAAACTAACATTCAGCAAGTCCAAGTTCCTGTGGTAATAATCGCCATAATATTAAAATACACAGAACACTTCTGCCTCTCTCTAACAGCAACTAGCCAGTTTAAAACGGAAGGAGAGCCACTTCCGGGAGAGCCGTACATGCAAAACACTTCAGAACATGGATAATTACAGGATATTTGGGGGTAAATATTGGCCCAGCACGCGCCATGAAGCCATCTGTGGGATTTCTGGAAGAATAGCTCCACTATACCTAATTTCAGCACTAGAAGGGTGTGAGTGACAACCATCACATTCCAACATATCTCGGGAAAGAGACCCGCGATTCTCTTATGTAGGCAGCCGCTTGATGCAAAGGACCAGATAAGAAGGTCTGGAGAAGAGAAAATTATCGTGTCTGTGCGTGGAATCGAACCAGTTGTCCAGCCCTTAACCTTGTCACACTATATATATATATACCGACTGTGCTATCCCAGCCTCTACTGTTCGACGTATTATCTCACAACAGCTTCTGCTACTTCCTTCAAAAACTTTCTCAATTGATCATCCACAATCACCCTCTTATTCGACAGACAAATAAAAAAAAACGAAAAAAAGAACACTGACTGATGGAAACAAAGCAACAAAGAAAGAATTAAACACGGTGTAGAGAAATTTGGCAGATTAATATATTCGTGTGATATAACAGGAATTAGGCACTTAGATTTCAATGTGTTCTGTAATGGTGGAATTTTAGTGCTTACTTCTGCAAAGACGCATTCTACAAATGCACGTTTTTCAGACACTGGGAGCAGAAAGCACCTTTTGTGTGCCTTGGATAGAATTGTAGAAATCTTGGGAGAAAGGATCTGCACCTAACTTGTGACTTCCAGAAGAGGACTGGGATTTTCTTGGGACTACTTTGCAAAAAAAAAATATTTTTGCAACTTCTGAAATCGTAGATTTAACTCACCTTACGGCAATAAAGACCGCCCTTTGAAACAGTACCCTATCGGTTTCTTTTCATCGCGGTATTAAAGTTTTACTAAGAGGTTACGTTTGGGATAAGATCTTCTTCAGTGTATGAAAGAGACAGAATATTAGCCTGTGTACATTACACGTTCCTTATTATTTCGTAGGTTTGCGTAGCTTTTATTTGTATTTCGCTCGTTAAAGGCACTTATCTATATACATATAAAAATATCGATCATAAAATAAGTTTAATGGCTTATAAATTCGTAATTGTGACTCAGATCATACGGGTAGTATCAAGGTAGAGCGACTGTCATCTCCGCAAGTTGTGAGGTTGACTCAGCCTCTGACATAGCTGAGGATTGCGTTCTTCGGGGTTGTGACGCAGCGTCAAAATGTATTCTAGTTATGCGTATTCTTATGCGTATTGGACCGTGCATCATCTTGATATTTGAATAAAGGTTGACCAACTAGATGACACTTGCTTTATTATATATTGCTCAACATGTTTCAGACGTTAATACGTCCATCTTCAG
>Ga0123352_10009805_pt1 | contig 15014 bp, 9 predicted proteins | sample TergutLab28metaG_FD_89700 | JGI IMG/M metagenome (GOLD analysis project Ga0123352, IMG submission 89700) | Labiotermes labralis P1 segment gut microbial communities from Petit-Saut dam, French Guiana - Lab288 P1 | ecosystem: Host-associated > Arthropoda: Insects > Digestive system > Gut ... | reverse complement strand
GACCGTTCATGTTTGCTGCTTTATGTTAGCGCGCGCATCCACTAAAACATTCGTTAGCCGAATCCATATTCGTTAGCCGAGTCCGAAAAACAGCGAAAAAAATCTTTGTTAGCAGAAAAAAAATTCGTTAACAGGGTCACTCGTTAGCCGAGGTATTATTTTACTGTTTAAAACGTATTGATTCTCTGTAACACGAGATCCAATAACATTTTAAACCTGCAGTGGAGCGGCAGTCTTAACAAACTTAATACCTTCAAGATTTTAAATACCTAAACATTTCTTCATTTGATTTTCTTGGAGAAAACGCGAAGTAAATGGTAGTGCGGTGCTTGCGTGTTGGACATTATGCGACCGATTACAGTGACTTTAAAATAAATTTCAATTTTACGTTAGCTAATTTGAACTGGGAAGCTTGAAATTCCTCCATATTATTTTTAACCATTACATTACACTTCTGGCGCTCTAGATCTACTGTTGCTTACGGATTTTAAATTACTGCATGCTAACCTCCGAAGCTGCCGAGTCATGGTACGGCTCAGACAGCCACCGACCTCTTACTACGGAGGTCTGGGTTTTTATCCAGGACAGTCCGTGCGAGATTTATGGGAAACAACACGACAATGGCTAGGACTTTTCTTCCACTACTTCGGGCTTCCTACTTTGTCAGTATCAATACATGTAGCGCAAAATGTGCCTCACAACAATGCATTTTAAAATACACAACAATAGGTGTGAATTAATATCGAAAAGGAACCATCCTTCAAGTTGTGCGGTTAACTACGAAATCAAAACATACGTTTCTTATATAAGAGGGAGAGTCAAATGAAAACCGTAAAAATGCGATAAGAATTATATATAAATATTTAAGGTTTTCATTTGACTCACCCTCGTTAATAGGAACGGCCAATCTAGTCCATTATTCTCTTCCAGGAAACGACAAATCTCTTTGCAGGGAAAAATATACAAACAAGGAAACACTATGAACAAATATTAGCAGGTTGTCTCCCCAAGAAGTGCCTAAATTCTTTCTATTTTAACATTTGTAACCTATTATACTCTATTTTCTTCACCATCGAAAATTTTTTAAAACTTACGCATTTGAATTTTACCATATTTACTCCCAAGAATACTCATCTTTGTTATGTATATATTTCTTATATAATAAATTATGTAAGGCTTCGAGATCTCAATCCACACACACCTGTGTGTCGTATAAAGAAAAACCAACTTGATTCTTAGTATATTTCGTCAATCCAATCCAACCAGCACAACAGTCATCTAAAAAGAATACTAAGTACCGATTGTTGTATACATGTGGTTTTTCCTCCTGATGATGTGCATAGGTACGCCCGAAACATGAAGAGTTTGATGAAATATACTAAGAATAAGTTGTGCATCAAGTTGGATTTTCTTAACACGATTATATCGAGATGCATGGTCAACAGAACATAAAATTTAACTACTATGTACATTTGTATTTTCATTCTTACGGTCAGACTGATGATGATTATGTTTGGTCGAAACATGTAACTGATATGTGAACTAAATACATTGTTCCATTTGACTGGATTTATTCTGCAGCAATGATTATTTAGGAACACAACGGAGATGAACTGTGTAAAAATTACGAGATTCTTAACCGAACCGTAGAAAGTATTTTCAGAAATAAATCTGCTCTTAATTTCTTCATGAATGCAGTTTCGATTTGTTCGTGTCTTTCCATAGTACTTAAACTTAGCAATTTTGAATAGCGTAGTAGCTCTCTTTTGTGGGCCGGGTAGCTGAGTCAGCATAGCGACTGACTAGGGACTGGACGGTCCGGGATCTAATCCCGGTGGGGACGACATTTTCCGCCCGTCCAAACCGGCCCTGGGGCCCACCCAGCCTTCAATAAAATGGGTACCGGGTCTTTCCTGGGGGTAAAATGCGGCCGGGGCGTGTTGCTGAACACTCACCCCCTTCTAGTGCCGCTGTCATGGAAGAGTAGAGCTATACGTGTACCTCTACCCTCTAGGCCACACCGGACCTGTACTGGGATCACTTTAGCTTTTTTTTTTTTGGTAGCTCTCTTTGTGTTGTCACTATGTTCAACATTTGCTCACCACACAAGAAGGCATGACCCGTTTTCTCAGCTTCCCTTCCACTAAAACGGCTTCTGCGTTTTTCTTTACTATATTTACATTTCTTTCATTTCAAGCAACATCTTTAGATTATTCCAATAGCCGCTGTACCATCATTTCCAGTTTACTTGGACCTACCGATTGGCATGCACAAAAGCGAAGTGCTGGTGCGGTGACGATTACGGAAAGGTCTTATCGCAGACCATTCTGAATGGAAAAGACATCAGACAAGTTTTCAGCTGTCTTGGCGTAACTAAATTACGCTTGCAATTAAATATGGCACCCAGTGACTGGTCTATGTTTAAAACTAATTTAAAACTTTACCATATTCAGATTTTTGATGCCAGTACAGTGTTTATCGAAAGATTCTTAGACGCTTATGATCTGTGCATTTTGGAGACGGCAGACAGCGAAAAAAGAAACACCCCAGAGACTGATGATATATTTTTAAATGAGACGACGTGTGGTTTGGTAGAAGGCACAAGAGCCTTTGAAAGTACGTGCTAGATTGATCTTAAGTTTGGAATATTAAGGTCGATGGTTTCTCAGAAACGTCGGTTATAGCAAATTACACGGCGTCATATACCGGCACACTATTATCCTTAAAAAGTAGATATTGTTGGTGTCTAGGTTTGTTTAATACCGCTTTTCCATCCATAATATGCTACATAGCGTCGAATGGGATGTCTGTGCATGATAATGTGACAGTAACAAATCTGTTATTGCTTATTAAAATACTGTGAAATTATCTGCCTGGAACCAGTGACGAAAATTATTACAACTGCCAATCAGGATAGGACTGTTTTATACTCGTATTTGTAAGGAGCATAGTTCTGTGTTTCTTAATACAATTAAGTAGACAAAAATTTACACAGCTGGTATATTAACCAGTACAAGTGAACTTATATTTATTGCTGATAAGATCTACGGCTATGTGTTTTCTGCTAGTGTTAGCCATTCTGAGGCCACTTCCAGATATTAAATTTTAAATAAGAGTGAGGAGCAATCCACGTCACAATTTAATACAAAACAAACGTGTTTTCCGGTCAGTAATACACATTTAAAAATATGTTTAAAATTATAAATAATTATGTTTCTTATTTACTTACTGGTTGCAGCAGAACATTTCTTAAGAAGTTAACCGGTTTTCAGCTAGTCAAGAAATTCCCCGCATTTTACATAACCCGAAGGGTCATTACCGCATTCACAAGCGCCCGACACCTCTCTCCATTGTGAGCCAGCTCGATCTAGTCCATGCCTGCACATCCCACTTCCTGAAGATCCATTTTAATATTATCTTCCCATCTACGCCTGGGTCTCCCAAGTGGTCTCTTTCCCTCAAGTTTCCCCACCAAAACCCTATATACGACTCTCCTCTCCCCCCATAAGTGCTACATGCCCCACCCATTTCATTCTTCTCGATTTTATCACCCGAACAATATGGGCGAGAAGTATAGATCATTAAGCTCCTCTTAATGTAGTTTTTATCCACTCTCTTGTTATCTCGTCCCTCGTAGGCCCAAATATTCTCGACGCCCTATTCTCAAACACCCTCAGCCTACGTTCGTCCCTCCATGTGAGCGACCAAGTTTCACACCCATACATAAAAACAGACAAAATTATAGTTCTGTCTTAATCTTTAAATTTTTGGTTAATAAACTTGGAAGACAAAAGATTCTGCACCGAATGATAGCAAGCATTCCCTGACTTCAATTTGCTCTAAATTTCTTCCTGAATAGAATTTTGATTTGTTAAGATTTTTGCCAAATATTTGAACTCTTCCATCTTTTCAAAGGAACTATTATCAGTCTTTACTCCGTGACTTCGTCCTGCATCCTGATCTCGAGACATGACCATGTACTTAGTTTTATCAGCATTTACTTCTAGACCAGTCTCCTTACTAGCAACTACTAAATTTTCTACGTTTGTCTTTGTAGTATGTACACTTCCGCGCAATATATTAACACCATCAGCATAAACCAGAAGCTGATGTGTTCCATTTTATTGCAAGCTATCCTGGTTTACCTGAGTCCTCCTAATGGCGCACACTAAAGCGAAGTTGAAGAACAAAAGTGATAAATCATCTCCTTTCAACTCATACCTAATAGGAAGTATGTCAGAAAAATGCTTCCTACTCGGACTCTCCTATAGGTTTCATTCCGACACATTTTTGTTAGCCTTACCAGTTTCATGGGGATACCAAAATCAATGCGAATGTTGTACAAGACCTCCCTCCTAAATGAGTCATATTATTTCTTGAAGTCCATGAAAAGATAAGGCACTGCTTCACTTTATTCCCATTTTTCCTCAATTATTCGACAAGCGCAGAATATACGACCAGCAGTTGACCTGTTGCGTCGAAATCCACATTGATGATCCCCATTAATTTCCACTGCATGTGGAGTTAACCTTGGGAGCAGGTTGTTGGAAAAAATTGTGTAAGTAGTTGGCAAAAATGACATGCCCCTATAATTACAACAGTCTGTTTTATCGCTCTTCTTATAGATAGGTACATGATCAACTCCTTCCACTCTTCAGGCAATTCCTCCTTATTCCAAATAGAAATAAGTTTATGGATCTCTTAGCGAATTGTTCTACCCCCTGCCTTAATCAATTCTCCTGGGATGTGATCAATACCTGGTGGTTTGTGACTTTTTGGCTTTTCAATAGCCATCTCAACTTCGAAGACACTCAGGTCAGCCACTAATCCAAAACACTGTGGGAGTCTGCAACCTTATCACCCTTCTCATCACTCACTATATTACATCTAGGCTGGTAACCCTTTTTAAAGTCACTGATGCCCATATAAAAGTCCCTAGTATTTTTGATCTTACTGTTAGTTTCAAGTTCCTTAATTGTAGTTTCAGGTAATCCTTCCTTTTCCTGAAATGCCTGATAGTTTCACGTCTTATATTGTTTAGATTTTATACATTGTTTTCGCTTTGATTCTGTACTCATTGCATTTTAGTCTGCTTCCTTTGATCTAAAAGACCTGAACATCTTCATCAAACCATGTTTTATGTTGCTTCAATTAGTGCAGACCTAGACTGTCTTTAGCTGAGGGTTTGATGTCCTCTTTGATTCTCTTCCAAGTCCTATTTATGTCCTCGTCAACATTTAAGTTCATCATTGTTGCAAACCTGTTTGAGATCTGAATAAGATATTGTTTTCTAAGATCCAGATCATTCAGCTTCCTGAGATTAAATCTTCCCTCATCAAACTTCTGTGATGCTTGTACACTTACTGCCAATCTCTCCCCAGCTTTTGCAAGCACCAGACAGTGATCTGTATCACAGCCATATCCCCGAAACTTCACACATATAGTGTATTTAAATTACCGCTCTTATCTATTAACAAGTGATCAATCTCGTTGTGAGTCTTCCCATCAGGAGAGCTCCAGGTGTACTTATGAATGTTTCGGTGCGGGAAAATCGTGCACTTAACAACTACATTTTTCGATGTGGCCAAGTGTATTATTCTAACACCATTATCACTATTATCCTGATGTAGACTCTCATTACCTTTTGTCGAATTGAAAATATTCTCTCTCCCCACTTTCGCATTAAAATTTCCTAATAGTATTTTCAAATGGTACTTAGGAAAATTATAAAAAAAAGCACCTGCTCTAATTCTTAATAAAAACTGTCTTATGAACAATCGTGTATCTCGTCACTTGGTCCATGCGCATTCAGAACAATGATATTACACCAGCGACCTCTCAGAACTTTATATGTCACCCTATGGCTAACAATTTCTACTCTCTTAACTGGTCATAATTTTCTGTGGTGTACAATTGTCCTGTTCCCAATTGATGATTTTCTTTTCCTTTTCCATAGAAAAAAATTGTAATCCCCTGCTCGTACCTTGCCCCCTTTGTCTCACCTAATCTCCTGTACACCCACTAAATCTAATATATATTTTACTAATTCCCTGGCTGCTGCTATAATTGAACCTGCCATTTACAGGCCCCTAACTTTTCATGTACAAAATCTCGCTTCCTTTTTCCGTTGCTTAGGTCAAATAATTATGTTACTCTGTTAAAAACGTAACCCTTAATGATATCAAGTTAATTGGGTAAGACTTAAAATCAAAGGTGATCTAAATTTAAGGTTATACTAAATCATTTTCTTTGAAATCATATTGTAGATTATAGCTGAGTTTTCCAGTATGAAACAAGTAATATATAAGAAGGAAAAATGGCGTACTAGATGAACATTTGTTACGCGCTATTTTGAAATATAAGGATTAAAATAAAGTGCATACTAAAATTCAGCACTACTCTTTGAAAAGGCTCAAGTAAAATACGAAGTTTTTATAATAATTTTTTATTTCATGCCAGCATCAGTGGCTGGTTGTACCCCGGCATGTATTTGTGATTGATGGCGAATATTATGGATCTGCTCTCTATATAGATCTATTAATTACGCGACTACATCCAAAACTGTTTTTTAAAATGCTTATGTTTGTCATTCAGTTGGACACCAAGTTTGGGTTTTTGTAAATATGGAATTTTGCAACTGTTTCTAAGTGTCTTCCATTTTTTATTTTCGGTATGGTGGCCACTATATTTTCCATAGTTGTGAAGGAGTGATTTTCTTCCTACATATGTTCAACAAATTTTTATTAACCCCCCCCCCCGAATTTGTCTTAAAGTCATTATGGTGTTCTTCAAATCTAGTGACAAACGGTCTGTCAATTTGTCCAATATGTATATAAGCAGCAGGAAGCATTGGACCTAGCGTATTACATAAACCGTTACATTTAAATGGATAATGGTTGTAGGTTATTCCAGGACCCAAGCATGCAATTTTCGCATACGGCCATTCCTGCTATTACGCGTTTCTTTAACGCCAGTTGGCTGTAGCGCGAATGATGGATAAGTGAAAGCCGATTGTATAACACCAACTTTCGCATAAGCGTGTGGCTATTACGCAATTTCAGCGACCCGTGTGAAGTTAAAAGTTTGGATGAGGGGCAAATGTTTCTAATCTGGGCCTACTTTTAGTACAGGATTTTCCAAAACAGGAGGTGTCATAATAACTCAAATGTCGCGTGATAGCAAACCTTGTTGTACTCATTCTTGCTCCATTCTTGCTTAGTGGTCGCTTCTACCTCATTTGTATTATATATATATATATATATATATATATATATCTTATTCTTCTTGAACATTGTACTCAGTACGTTGTGCAAGGTCTTTGTTGTTGACTATGTTCAGGGTTAAGTATACTTATACATTATTCTACGTGACTAGCTGATATTTTACATGCCTAGTTATAAGGAAAGGCGTGCGCTGTGGCGCAGCTGGTTGAGGCACTGCGCTACAACTCGGAAGGTCACGAGTTCGATTCCTGATGGTGTCATTGGAATTTTTCATTGACATAATCCTTCCGGTCGCACTATGGCATTGGGGTTGACTCAGTCTCTAACAGAAATGAGTACCGGGAATATTTGCTGAGGGTAAAGACGGCCGGTGCGTAGGACTGACAACCTTACCACTTTCATGTGCCGAATGTCTTCAAATCTGGGAGTCCCAACCTCCTGGAACCCTCTGTGCCTGTCCAGGCGTGTAATGGGATTGCTTTACCATATTTATTTGGAAGCTAATACCTGCCAATTAGTGTTGCGGAGGGTGATATGAGTCAGGTGGCGTGACACCGTCATTGAGCGTTGGTTTACGGAATATTTAGAATTCCAAAATGCCAATTGTTTTGTAAACTTTTAAACTAAAAACGAATTTTGGAATTCGTTTATTCTTTCAAAGTAAATTTCTGTTTCTCTTCTAATTCATTGAATTTAGACTCCTTTGAGTGTGTTCGTGTCATCGTACAATGTATAGAAAGTACCGAATGTGATGTTTATACAATATATCATAAGCATTTCTGTATAATCTAAAAACTAAAAATTTCTGCTAAAAGAGAAGAAGTACGGCTCCCGTTGTTAAGCCGAATTCTTGTGCATTGAGATTATTATTAAGAGGCATTAAGTAACGTTTTATGTTCCGTGTCTGTGCACGCATTAAGTAATTTTGTTTGATCACCAGGATGTACAGTCCTAGCACACTTAATTTGATGATATTTTAGTACCTAAGGCTATAGAATATTAAATGCTAGGATTATCAGCAGATAGAATGCGGAAGGAAGCGACCATTTCCTAATGTGAACCACTGTTCCAGAATTTGCCTGGAGGGACTGAAGCCCAAAACTTTAGAATAACCGGCCTCTGGGCCGACATTCAATCCGAGACCTATTCGAGTACAAAGGGGTGGAGACGACAGGGAAGATACGCCATTTCGAAGTTACGGAAAAAGCCTCTTGTATTGAAGCCAAACCACTTAATGTTTACCAGAGCACACAAACTTACATCCTGCTCGCTGGCTTGATACTTCCGAAATGCTTCCATGGATGAAATGTTCGCCACAAACGTCAGTTTACTCTGCTAGCTACCTGACATCCTTTCTGTAATACGATTCCGGCACACCTGCAACAACGGTTGCTAAGCGGAGGGTCCAAGGCCGGAATTAGCAGAGGGCGCAGAACGAACGTTGATTTGCCGACGCTACACTTAAAAAAAAAATTATATATGTTTTAAATAAAACCCGTACATCTCAAGGAAGCCTTTTCCCCGGTTCGAACCTGGAACGGGCGGCTTCAATATATACTTATCGAACGCGTTGTAAAAGTGTTTTGTTGTTCCTAGTTTATCAAATTCTTATATTAAATGTGAAATACACTGCAAACACGTCGAAGGATTTCAGTTTTGGAATGAGAAATAGCTGTCTGTAAGCACAGCCAAAACAACTCATTTTATGTTCTGCCTTTCTTAATGATGATAATTCTGCTCATTATGTATACATAAGCTCCATGATTTAAGCAGAGACGTACGTCGTAATTTCTGTCTTAATTGGACAGCCCGTCGTTTCAATGATAACCTGGTTTATACTACGTTTCATTATGCGAAGGAACCCATTAACAGCTGAATTATTGACTTCTGAACTTCAAGCAGCGTCATCCTGCTTGTGTTTAAGGCACGGCTCTTTAGCATCTCCACACACGCCCACCGACTTTTTGCAAAACGAGATCTCGTTCCCCTTACCTTACCTGCACTAATCCTAATAATTGTTCTGTGTTATATCAGATCTACATAGCTTCTCTGAAAATTGTATCCAGCCTGATGATGGCCACAACAGCATTGGCCGAAACATGTAGTTGATATTGATAATGTATATACACCTGATAATATAGTTGTGTTACGACTGCCATATCCTTATATAATTATTACCTTAGATTGATTTCTGAACTTGCACAGTAAGCAGTCATACTACGAAACATGCAGAGAAGTGCTTTATTTAACGAAGCCGTCGATTCTAATGTTATTTAACACTGGTGTTCATTCAATGAAATACAACTTCAAAGCATATGCAGGATAATACTGACAGGCGGAGACGAATGTAATAGGAGAGAAACCGGTCGAAATGTCACTTCGTCCACCTCAAATACCACAGGGACTCGCCGGTGATCGAACATGTTCACTGGTCGGCTAGAATACTCAGATTATATTCAGTAAGTGCAGTTTATAAATCGTAAATAAAACTGCGCATCTTGTAATGATGTTGTCCGTTGTATTCTGTTAGTACAACTAGAATTAGTAACTAATCGTACTTTGATTGTGATCATAAATTTTATCATGATCATCGCTGTTATATATGATCATCTGCACTTTCACGCGAAATCCTTGCGCGAGCAAATAAAAGTAAAGTTTAGTGTAAACAGACTGCTGCCATTTGTTCTCTAATTCATAATCTGCTACTTGCTTGTAATGTGGATTTATTACTTCCGTAATAAACTTTGCGGACTTTACGTATTATACAGGTTGTTTGAGGGAGAACCTGCCGTTATTCCGAGAGAACGTTCCTTAGGTTAATCAGCCTAAATCAATACAGGGTTATTCGAAATGAATATCGGGGTTTTAACAACTTGCCACCTCGTTCTCCAGATGCAACCCCATGCGATTTCTTTCTACGGGGTTACGTCAAGGATCAGGTTTACGTTCCTCCCCTTCCCACAAGTATCCCGAAACTGAAGGTACGAATCAGAACCGCCATTGGAACCATCACCGCTGACATGCTACAAACAGTTTGGAACGAACTCGATTATCGTGTTGAAGTTTCTAGAATCACAAAGGTTGCACATATGGAGCACCTGTAAGGATTGTTGTTCTATTAAATAAAAAAATACATATACTCTTATCTCAAGTGTATTGTGTATGACAAGTTGTTAAATCCCCGACAATCATTTTGAATAACTCTGTATAACCAACCGTACCTTAAGCCAGGGTTGTGTGGTTACGAGCGTGACGCGACAAATAGCTGTGGTTTGCTTGCATATACTGCACAGGTCCGTCCTTGTGCCGATAGCCAAGCCATTCCACGCGGAGGCGAGTGAGCTACATAAGGTATTTTGGAACCCCAGGCACGATTTTTATGCAAAAGCCGTGAGTTTTTATTACTTAATATTTTGTGTCACTCATATGTTCATTAGATGTTAAAACTAGTGTTAATATTACAGGAACTACAAATTCCTCATAGGTTTAATATGCAGTACTTTATAATCAATAAACATCTAATAGTTCTCATTCTTTAACACTTCAATAATAACTTCTTGATCTTGACGCGACTGTCTGCGCGTGAAGATTTTATTGAAATCTGTCGCCGCGAAAGCTTCAGGACTTAAATCTTTAAAACGTATCTCTCTATTATCTCCGTAAACTTTCAATTTTAAACAAAGGTATTTTTGGTTATATCGATGTAATTTAATTTCGGGAACGTTCCCTTGAAGTATGGTACTTCCTCCTGAAACACTCCGTAGTCCTGTACTCGTTCACAGGGTGACGCGTAAAGCACAAGGGCAACTTTACTTAACGAAATGTTATTAACGTGCAGAGTTGCTAGTTAAAAAAAGGGATACATCCCCAAATTTATAGGACAGTGGAAAATTCAGTGTATTATTTTGACCTCGTGCATCGACTGTAATTTTACGTACTCACAACGCAGCTAAATAGAATTCAGTGGCACAATAATCGGATTTGCAAGAAATTGCCCCTTTTCCCACCATTTGGTTTCAGGAATTATAATTTTCTAGAACTTCTGCTGAGCATAAATATGTGTTTCGTCGTACAGAATATGTCCTGCTTCCGACCGTACAATAGAAAATATTAATGTATGTGTTTAATTAAGCAAGTATTATTCACTGACAAGTGCTGACACCTGGCACTTGTTTGGTAGCAAGAATTTCAGCATTTATAACGCCACAGACCTTCACTGGACACAGTCCTCAAGCAGTTACGTTATTTTCTACCCTTAACCTCAGATATTGCCTTCAATATAAAGTATGTTTAAAGTGGAGCACACAAAACATCAAATATGTTTGCCGTATTACCGGAATTTACGTCATTCACATTCTATGATCAAACGTTGACAAATTGAAGCATGAATTTTACATAACAGTTATTTTAAAATTATTTACAAAATTAGCTCGGCGCAAAAACTCCTCTTTTGACCTGCACACCGTTTTTAGCAAATACGCTTAGCTGTACTTAGCGGCGAAGTAGACTGAGATATAAAAGACAGTTTTAAATTTTTTATTTTGCAGTCTTGTTTATATTGAGTGGCCGAAAGTGAGGTCTACCGGCCAGAAAAAATATACACATTGAAATACGTTGTAATTTTCTATGCTACTTTTTAAATCTACAAAAGTTTTGTAAGTACACAATGCGCAACTCACAGCTATGTAATATCTTTTCACAAATTGACTGGCCTAATATACTGACATCAAAATACTCAAAGGTTAACTGACTTTTGGGTAATCCAGTGCTTCAAGTGCACTTAAAAGTGCTGTGGGTAGTGCGATATTAGAATCATAAAGCTCACTTACCGACGTCCTGTATAATCTGGTGTATATATTTTTAGGTGAAATGCTGTTCGTAAAGATTGGTGAAATTTACATATTTTTCCTCGTAAGAAAATTTTATTTTCGTGGTTCGTATCACATTTGTAGGTATGGGTAAAGCAGCAAGCTAGTGCTTATTCACGCAGATTTACCGCAAAAGGACAGTACAGTTAGTAAAGTGTGCAGCCTCATGGAAGTACAGAACAGATACTCATAGCACAACAGACGGATATTATTTCATGAAGCACAGCACACTGACGTGTATGAATACGAAACAGCTGAGACCCCAGTACAAGAGTATAATTCCACACGCTCTGAAGTTACATGGGATTTTGCACGTCGAAAGAGCTGCGAAATATTGTAAGGCGTAACAATTCCGGAATTTCGCTCTTTTGTTATCCCTAGATTTCAAATTGTGAATAATTTCAAGAAAAACACTGAAATGAGAGTATTTTAAATGCAGTTTTCTAACACGTTACAAAACATGAAGTGTGAAATAACATATGTACCTTAGTCTATATATCATAATTTTCACTTAATGACGATATCTTTAGATCGATAGATCTTTCTTCGACCTCGTTTAACACCTTACAGAAAAGCACTGTGTCTCAATTATAAAAGCAGCATGTCTCAACTATAAAAGCACTTATGTCTCAACTATAAAAGCGGCATGTCTTAACTATAAAAACACTGTCTCAACTATAAAAGCGGCATGTCTCAACTATAAAAGCAGCATGTCTCAACTATAAAAGCAGTATGTCTCAACTATAAAAGCAGTATGTCTCAACTATAAAAGCAGCATGTCTCAACTATAAAAGCGGCATGTCTCAACTATAAAAGCAGTATGTCTCAACTATAAAAATAAAAAACGACAAAATATTTTTAAAAATGTGCGGAAGCCTTCATGCAAAACGCGTTACCAATTTGTGTCCGATTGTAATCAAAATCGGAATATTCCAAAACGTTTTAGTAAAAATCCCAAATTTGTCACGCATATTCGTCTGGTGGGCGAATCTCTGTCCCATGCGGACAGACTGACGGATGTGGCAAGGCTAATATTGTCCTCTCGCAGCTGCTTTGCGAAGCCTTCTGAAGTGCTATTACGGTTAGCCGATTGTATGAAGTAAACATAGCGGACGTCGCCTAATGGCGAGCAGCGCTCCTTCCTCGTATCTGAGAAGTCCCATTTTCATAACTCCCTTTAGACCGCAGCTACACTAACTGAGCTTCCTTGTGGTTTTCCTGCGTCCATACAGGTCATGTCGGGACAGTTCAAGTTACGATACAATTGTTTTTTTAATCACATTCTTTGTAATTGCTGGATTTTAGGTTATCACAGTGGACTTGTTGAATACTCGTGGGATGGGGTGTTTTGCTGTCTTTGGGTAGAAAACTCTCGGAGGTTTTGTGCCTTTGAAACGTGGGTAACTTTTTACCCACAGACGCAGGCTTCTCAGAAGACTTTTCACTTCATTACTCATTCTTCATTCCAAAATTTGACTCCATGTAGACTTACATATTCATAGCTTCGTTAAATCAAGTACAAAATAAAAGTGGGCATTTCCCCATATATATCTCGCCGTCTTCACACCCTTAAAATTAATATTTTACGTGAGCTAATTAGAGCAGACACTAAATTTAAGAAGGTATATGTGACTAAGCGAATCCTGTTAGATACACACAGAACGTTTGAGATAAAATTTGCAGAAATATATTTAATAAATTTCTATAGTACTGCAGGGTACTGCTTACGCTGACAGAAATACACTGAGGTTTCGGTATCTACCAGACTAAACGATGTCATATACGAGAAATTGATCAAATTTGTAATTACTGGCGTGAGAACCAAACATTTCGCCTCTATTCATCCATTGAGAAAATTCTGTTAAATTGTAACTAACTTATTTTAATCACTTTGAAACACATAATAACCATCGAAATGTGAGGCCTTAGAGCCCAGTGACTAGCTTTGGTACTGAACCTTCATTCGGCTGTCAGCTGATTTAAATTTAAACAAATAAAGCAAAAATTTTGTGTAAAACAAATACTCTGGTGTTACAAGGCCTTCTGGACTAGCTTGTACCATCAAGTAGTACAGTGACGCGTTAAGAGGCTAATTATGAAAATGTCACATGAATGACAGGTGCTTTGTAGAATTCATTCTCTTTTATTGTTGCAAGTACGTCCTTATGCAGAGTGCTGTACTCGAATTGACACCAAGTTCCAAGAAATTAATCGTCGCAACTGCATTGAACGCGGTCAACCTCATTGCGCGTTTTGCCGTAGACTGCCATCAGGGACTCGGACGTAGCTGCAGGGAATGGCGTACTTTGTGATCGCCACGCCATGGGCCGTGCATGGCTGTTGCTGTTGAGATGGTTATTATTATTATTATTATTATTATTTCGTTTTTTCTTGCAACAGGCCTTTTCTCCAAGGCACTTCTTCTCTCGAACCAACGGTGATCCCCACTGCTCAGGCTGTAGGTTTCAGACTGCAGTACTTTCTGTGTTGTGTGTGCGATGTTCCACGTACAGTTGTCTTTTTGTAGTGAATATATTGAATGTTTTCCTGGTATGGCTTTCAAATTTTTCTTTAAACCTGTTGTTACTATTATGGTGACTTCAATTGTTACTGCTATAATCGTACATTTCATGTTCCACATTCGTTGTATCTCTATACACGAACTCCCTTCTTTTAGTTTCTTTTCTGCTTCATTTTTTCAGAATATGATGAGCAATAGGGCTGTGGTACCAGTAATAGAGCTGTGGTACCAGTAATAGAGCTGTGGTACCAGTAATAGAGCTGTGGTACCAGTAATAGGGCTGTGGTACCAGTAATAGAGCTGTGGTACCAGCAATAGGGCTGTGGTACCAGCAATAGGGCTGTGGTACCAGCAATAGAGCTGTGGTACCAGTAATAGAGCTGTGGTACCAGCAATAGAGCT
>Ga0123352_10009804_pt1 | contig 15015 bp, 6 predicted proteins | sample TergutLab28metaG_FD_89700 | JGI IMG/M metagenome (GOLD analysis project Ga0123352, IMG submission 89700) | Labiotermes labralis P1 segment gut microbial communities from Petit-Saut dam, French Guiana - Lab288 P1 | ecosystem: Host-associated > Arthropoda: Insects > Digestive system > Gut ... | reverse complement strand
TGGAGCCACTGGAATAGTAACGAGAAGCTTAAAGAAAAATTTGGTAACTATACCAGGAAAACACTCGATAGATTCACTACAAAAGACAGCTATACTTGGAACATCACACATACTACTGAAAGTACTACAATGTGAAGCTTGAAGCCTGAGCGGTGGGGATCACCACTGGTTCAAGAGAAGTACCAGGAAGAAATGCCTGTGACAGGAGACATACATATCGTATAATAATGACAATGATGATGATGGGGTATTTGTAATTATCATTTCACTATAATAGCAAAATAAGAGAGAGGGGGGAAAAAAAAAAGAAAAGAAAAAAAGAAAGAAAGAAAGGAGACCTATGGGAATCTACAGATCATGGCAATGCTGAGGAGTTACAAACTTGCTGGCTTTTCCTGCTTCATCCATGGCACCAGTCTTGAAGTCTCTGATTCCCCTTCCGGTGATACTGACAATGACCGAATCACTGGGAGGAAAGGAAAGGCTATAGCTGACCCTAAACTGTTCAGATTACCAGGGTCTGGATTACTGAGGGACTACTGCATTCTGGAGGGTAAGTAGCACAGTTTACATTTAAATAGAAGCGTATCCAGCTACAAATACCACAGGTGAATTGTGATTGTCTGCACTAGAAACTTTTTCAGTGATTTTCATGCAAATTTTCAAGAAGTCTTCATTTTGTTTCTTTTTTTCACCAATAATCTCAGAGTTACACTGCCTACATTTAGAATTTTCTCATCTCAGTCCTTAACTATGCTACCTTCTGTTTACGCTGCATATGGAAGGGAAGTACGAGGACAGTTCGCACTTACATTGCTCTATAGCCAACTTCAGGTGACACAGGTATGTCATGTGGATCATCCTTGTCTTCATTGTCTGCCCTGACAACAAGGCGGTGTGTATGTAGCATCCGTTCACCCATGACGTGGTGTGTTGTGTACAGTGAGCACCTGATTATGGCAGGACCATCATAATTAAAAAGCTGAAAACAAAACCTCCTATTTTACATGGTTCACTCCTTAACTGGCTGGAAGATGATATTATACATGTAATGAAGATTCACATGATGAAACTCTCCTAAGAGGGTAAAAAGAACAAACACTAGCTACATATACTCACTGTCAGAACAGTACTATAAAAACCTGAATTTATAGCATAATGCTTGGCATTCATTAGTAATGTTCACTAAGAAGCACTGCATACATAAATTTGTTTATTGTCTTTGTCTCAACAGTCACATCAGGACGATTACAATACATGTACAAAGAAATCAGGTGAAGAAACAATTACACGTGGAATTCTGCTGGGGGAACTAACCACTTGAAACATGATTTAAAAGGATGGTGATATCAAAACAGACCTAACATAAGCAAATTGTTGGGAAGTGGGCAACACAAAATTGAACCTAATTTAACTGCCCTACGACTGTGTCCAACAACTGGCTTTAGTATTCAGACTCTGTTACCAGTGAGTTAGTTAAATTCACCTCGACAGTTGGGTACGTCTTCTTCCTGTTTCTGTCAGAAGTGCGGCCAAGGATGCTGCCATGTGTTCCCATCATTTCAGATTTGTAGCGGAATCGGAATTTCTCCACTGGCTGCTCAGTAATCTGCAGGTAAGGCAGCTCAACTGCAGACAAAACACTATGACGGTAATTACAGTTTCAGCAACTAACTGCTACACTGTTTACAGTAACTAAAGTTCAGTTCAACTTCTAGGATTTGTTACAGGCCACAGTAGCATAGTCAGATTAAAGACTAGATTAGGGGTTCTTAGTCTTCATCTTCGTCAGTAGAGCCTGTAGCTAATGCCACGGATGTACCGCAGCCTTAAGGCTTATTGTATTATTCTATCCCCCCCCTTGACATTACCACTTCTGCCGCCAGGTGCCTCCACGCCTGTAACGATGCGAGAGATCCTAGCAGCGAAAGGTGGAACTGTGTGGTCGAGAAAGTTCCGGTAATTTTGCCTAAATGATGACTTCCACGCCATTTAGGGATCTTTTACATACCGCAAATCTATGACATGGGACCGACGGCTTTATTTCCCCTTTGAAGGAAGGCATGCTGAGGATTTTTTCGCCCTGAAAAGTCCTGATGGTTTCAGCTGGGTTTGAACCTGCGAACTCTGGTACTTAAAGGCAGCACACTACCCCTAGACCACCGAAGCCGCTAGACTATGGGTTGAACAATTGAGATGCTTCAATTCCCAACATAGCCAAGATAATTTTTCTCCTCTCTGAAGCAACCAGACTGCCTCTTAGCCCCACTCAGCCTCCTATTTAATTAGAATTGTGGAATATTTCCCACCATGTGAGGTGGCTGCAGTATGAAGCCGACAAATACCCTCCATCTAATGCTGACATCAATAATAGCCCAACTCTGTCATATGCCTTCACAACATGCACACACACAACTTCACCTTTACTTTCTAGTATTAGTTATGGCACAGGCTGGTTGAAGAGCAACACAGGAAAAGAATTTGATAGTCACTTCAAAACAGAGCCAGTAACTACTATCCTGACATTTAGTTTTTGTCTGCACCTCCTGGCAAAAATTAGGATAATACCTTACACAGGACAAACCTGAGTATTAAAGTCTTCTTGGATACGACACCATGTAGGAGGCAACCATTTACCAATGTTTTGGGGAAGCCTGTTTCCTGTACCTACAGAGTAGTCCAAGAAGAGTAAGTTGCATGGCAGAGATGGTCATATTACATAGAAAAAGAATGGGTTAGGCAATAGATGTAGTGAGGCAATATGAAAAGAGGTTTTGGGGCAGGCAGACCCATGGGTAGAACATATCAGAAAAAAGGAAAGCAAAAATAAAGTGGGAAAAGGGAGGAAATAAAGAAACTCAAGAAGAAGGAACACACAGGGGAACTCAGGAGGAAGGAGCTGGGTCTGTTGACTATGAAAAAGGCCGTAATGTTACTGTTGAACATCATCACTAGAAAGCTTCCTTCAGGGTGTGAATGACAGGATACACATTGCCAATATTATGTCCCTCCAGGCTTTCCTCACTTTTATCAGTTGGAACTTTTTTACGTTCACATGCTCTGTCATTTTGTTGCACTTGTATATTTTGTAAATCTCCAATCTCTAATTTTGTAAATTTAAACAGGGTGATCAAAAAGTCTCTATGCACCTGTTTTTTGTACTGTACTCATCAAGTGCATAGAGACTTCTTGATTACCCTGTATAACCTGGAACTGAATATCTGTGGTGCATAATGTCACATTTGGACGTGTTTTTCATTGCATACTTCCATTTTCTTGTGTCAATCATAATTTCACTGACGCTATACATTAATGTATCATCACTATGGCATGTGACAGGTCAGATCAGCCAGTATGTTATCGCAACCTCTGTGTTCCATTCAGGCTTCACCTTTCACTCAGCAAATGGCCAGATTAAATATACACTTTAGTCTTTTAAAATCAACAAATATTTATCCTTCAGTTCCATGACTTGTCACAGTATTACATTCACTGCTCTCTAAGGAGGGACATAAATCATAACCTACCCTGTCACTGTCACCTGTTTAAAGCAAACCAAACATTTAAGTCTCTCATATTCCCCACCATTAAACCACACGCACATTGACTGTTGAATAAACTTCATGGTCACATAACCCATTTGACAGATATGACTTTATGTCATTCACTAGCACTTCATGGTGTGTGTTATTCCTCTACTAGAAGCACCATTTATAAATGAACACATCCAAACCATAACACACACATTTTAATTTGTGCCCTACACTTTATGTTGGATGTAACTGATGCCCTACAGAATGCAGGCTGCCAACACACATAATGACATTAACTAACACTATTGTTGTCAACATAGACATGCACCTGGATAGTCAGATATAACAAACCTGTTTCCTATATCTCTCTGTAACCCCATCCTGATTCAAGAAAAGTGCACTGTATGGGATACTGATCCATTATGAAAGGTCACATATCTCCAGACGCATGAACTGACGGACAATACGCAGAGATATAAAAAAAAAAAGCAGTATACAATATTTAACGACCACAAACAAAACTGTAACATGGTGTGAAATGATGGCCCAGCCTTTCTGAAATATCACGTTTCACATATGTTGCCAGATGTGACTCCAGTTTCTGTCAATGAAATGACAACTTAAAACACTCAACTTTGAGAAAATATATAAGGCTGGAGCAGAGTTTGTGTTTTAAATGTACATTCACTATCATGAGTTGAATTTCTATCCCCAGAATTAAACATCAAAGCTGAACCTTGGCTTTAAAAAAGGACAGCTTTGTTGGATTATAGTTTGTGCATTAAACACACGTTTACAACTGCAAACTGAGTTTCTGTCTTTAATATAAGATGTCCAACACCCCCACATTAACAAATTAAATAAACGTTTCAGTTTTTCGTGTATGTTGCTTGTGCCTGTGTTACCTGATTACTGTTATTTCATGCCACTATTTCCCTGCACGTGTGCGTAGGCGACCTAGTGAGCTACATTAATGTGACAAGCCAGCAACAAGCGACAAACTGTAACTGTCACATACAATGACAACCTTGTATTATACACATATAACCACTTCCATTAAAGTTATTTAACTAGGTAGTGAAATAATACTATGTCAAAGTGTCAGTGAATGAAGAGTTGTAGAAAGCAGCATATCCGCAAGTTGGTTCCATTCTGTAAAAGGCTCATGATCTAACCTAACTTGTGTAGTATATTCAGAAATTATATTCTCACAGTGTATTACTATGGAAATACTGAGAACACGAACCAACTTGGTCTGGGGTGAAGACCAAAATATTCTGATAAGAATGTGGTGATGCAGTCACTGACATAGGTGATAGAGTAGACATACTGCTCGATGAATCTTGTGAGTCAAGAGAACTTTGCGAGTAGGAACCTGGGCTGTGGGCACAGTTCATCATTCCTGCAAAAAAATATATATATATAACCGGTGTAAAGAATGTAAAAACTGAAAACACAAGCATTCACAGCAACAATACTATCCTGCAAAACGTAAATTCTGAAATCTTACAGGTTATGTGGTTCTGGCCAAACGATATTAACATTATATGCCTTATAACTTTATCGAATCTACGCTTTTAATTAACAAATTACCTATTCTGTCACTATCGTAAAGTGTACTGGCAGGATTTATAAAAATCCCACAATTAAGAATAGATGTTGATGATGCTGACATCGTGTTTTTCTTCAGTCCTATCTCATATGCGACACTCAGAACTTGAAACGCCAAAGAATCAAATGTCCTACAAAAAGGCACTCGTTAACAACCATACATCTCTCACAAAGTCTACTACGATTATAACTTACCCACAAACAACACCACCCCCTCTACTCGCGCAATTTTCACCACGGTACTTCCCCGGTGACCTCGACTAGTTCCTGTACTTTCCGTGACGTCAACCACAGTACGTCATCCGCGCCTTCACGCCTGCGCGTGGTTCACATTCTAGGCATACCGCACAAACCACAAACCTTGCTCGAAGTTGGTAAGTAGTAATGTTCAACGAAGAAAAACATACTGTGGATCGACAAAATGGACGCCAAACTTACCAGTCGCATTTTAGTAAAATGAGGCTTGAATATCGGAGGTAGAAGGTTCTAGTTCGAAGTCCGATTTTAACGTTGCTCCCTGAAGCAGGTATTGTCCCCATGAGCAGCAAACGCATAATATCAGGACTTATCGGACTCTCAGTATGGTTTGATGATGCCTAACTATTCCTAATCGTCATACCAGTTTCATGCACAGTTCTAATCATTTATTATCTCCCCACCTTGTCGTAATCAGTGGGCTATAGATACAGAAACGGTGAAAATTTTATTGTCAGGAGCCTGCAAAACAGATTAATTTCTTGATGCCATAAATTCCCCCCTCCCATAAAAAAGTTATATGACCTAGATGATACAGTTCTGTCTAAAGGTCCAGAAATTAATTATTTCGGGTTTTCCTACCAAAACTTTATATGTACTTCCCTCTGGTCTCTCGCGTGCTACATGCCCCACCAAGTTCATCCTCTTTGATTTGATCTGCCTAATAACATTTGGCGAGGAGTGGAGTTTATGAAGTTCCTTGTAATTTTGTTTTCTTCAGGCCCTTTTCATTTTCTTCTCCTGTCCATATACAATCTTCGCATCCTGTTCTCAGACATCCTCAATGAATATTCTTTCTTGTAATGTGAGATACAAAGTTTCACCTACGTACAGAACAACATAAAAAATTATAATTCTGCATACTTAAATCTTTACGTTTTTACACAGCAGCTGGGGGTGGGGGTGGGGGGTGAGAATCTCATCTGAATGGTAGTAAACATTCCCTGAATTTCTTTTTTAAGTTTCCTATTGAACGACGCTGCGAATTTCGAGGATAAAGGGCTATAATGTCGGTGGCAGATAAATGTATGAGCATGCAATGTTACTGATAAGGGAAACCGAAGTATCCGGAGACAAATCTGTCCCAAATGCCACTTTGTCCAAACCCCGAGTTTAATCTGGCCTTAATGTCTTAGCAAGCACAAATTTGGTTGGTTATTGTTGTTCCTGAATGTCTGAAACTGCTTCATTTTCAAATGATTTATTAGACGTAACCATATATTGCATTGATTTTATCTCGTATTAAGTTGCAGAAGCTTTCTCTTTCTCTGCATTTAGTTTTGGACCAACCTTCTTACCACTGAATAATACAATTTTGTGTTCTTCTTCTTTGTGATATTTGTGTCTTCTTCCAATATAATAGTGCAAGAAATAAAAGTGCTTAAGGTAGGAAATGAAGAAATTTAAACACTAGCCATTACTTTCATTTTTGGCGCTTAGAAAAATATGAAATTCGCATGACATATTTCGATACAAATGGACGAATATGGCAACAAGCTTGGAATGTGTTGAACTGAAGTGAAATTAATACTGCTGTTACTGATTTCAAAATGCAAAAATATGTTGGTATGCACCAGCGATTTTTTTTTTGCCACCAGCATTTATCAATGAGCCACACTAGCTTTTTATTTGAAAGGCGATGCATTCTCATTCCAAAAAGGTGATTATACTGTCTTTTGTTCTTCTTGAGCTTTCTTATGCATCTCCAAGACCGTCGGAGAGGGAGAATACTTTAAATCACATACGACTACTTCCTCTTTAGTACAAAAAGAATTATTTAATGGCTAAGTAACACAGGCCAGTAATAAATCTGTTTTCTAATAACTTAATAGTTCTAGAACTTTGGATCTCGAATTATGTGCACTAGGATGCAGTTGCATTTTGTGGTACCGATGTCTGGCGGTCATTAACTGCAACTGACGTCAGCGGAAGAACTAAAAGAAGCACAATGTTGTATGTCGAAAGCGTGGAGTTCCCCGAAAGAATGACATGATTATGAATCAGAAGCAAATAGGTTTTTTTTCCTGGTATTTCGCATGCTACGACGCTGTTCTTGGTGAAAGATGGAGAGTCCTAGTCATGTCATTCTGTAAAAAACTGACACGAAAATAGGCCTAAGGAGGAGCCGCTTCATTTGCGCGATAACTTCACGTTTCGGTCTGTGCGAAGCCGTGTTCTTCACTGGGCAGGCCTGTAAATAGTTCCTTGGACTATTAGCAGATTGGAATACAAAGCAACATTAAAATCTCGGACAGAGAAAGTTATGCGATTTGTATCGAGTCCATTTCGTTCTTAGGCGGTAACGTATTCGAGTTTCGAGAAGGCCCCAGGCTATCCTGCCAGAGTAGTTTGGCGATTTTCATAAATCCGTCCACGCGAATGCCAATATAGTACGCGGAAATTTTCTCACTCTTTTATCAACAGTTCTTTCAAGTTAATAACATGTTCACACTCTCTCTCCACACTCGACGATAAAAAAAAAACATCACGAACTGATAAAGCATCGTTCATTAATCTCCTCTCATTTAATCTACGTATTCTCCAGTTGTTGAGAGCTTCCATTGCATAATTGGTTCAGACGTTTCGAGACATCCTAATGGCCTCGTCTTCAAGGGTCGATATCGCCGCGCTGGTTCGGTTGAAGCTTTATTGTTCACTGCACAATGGTGCCAATACGACGGCGTAGTAATAATTCCAGGACGTTAGCTTCTTAGGCACCTTCGCAAAAATGCGAAAAGCGACTATTAGTTTCGCCATATCTGTCTGTCTGTCCGCATGGAACAATTCGGCTCCCACTGGACGGACATTCAAGAAATTGGATATTTGAAAATTTTTAAAAAATCTGCCGAGAAATTTCAAGTTCGATTGTAGTCTGACAAGAATGACGGGTATTTTTCATGAAGACGTACATACATTTATGATAATGACGTGCTGAATGTTTCTTAGAATGAGAAATGTTACAAACGAGAGTTTAAAAAAAAAATCAAAACACATGTTTTATGAACAATGTTTCTTTCCGAAAGTCGTGTCTTTTGTGAGACAATATGAAAAAATGTGTTTGGGCCAGACAGTCCACATGACAATATAATGCGGCGCAGAAAATGTGCTATTTGCATGCCGGATAACTAAGGCAAGAATACAAACACTGCAAAATATGTAACACTAATTGCCTTTCCACGGCAACGAAGGTTACGCGAACGCGCCTCAGCGTTACGTTGTACGTAACTTACATTGCCTGTCTCTGTCTTCCTCAACGCTCGTGCGTCAACGGAATGTACAGTCCAGTTGAAATGTGACGGCACGCGGTGAGGCACGGGAGGAGAAATGAAGGGGAAACTGGCGAATGGAGTGGGTAGCCAGTACTCTTCACACCACCTCGGAACATGGTGTATCCAGCACTACTACCATTACTACCGATGATGCGCACACCTCGGCTGCCAGTAGTCGACTGAACTGACGCCCCCGCCGATTTAAACGGACTCGTCCGTTTCGCCGAAAGACGAAATCTGGTTTCTGCGCGTGTGCCATCGCATTTCAAACGCAGTCTAGTAACCATCGTCGCCGTCGCCAACTTGATGTCTTTGGCAGCCAGTCCAGTGTTATCATCTCGCGTTCATTGGTCATAAATCCACGTTGCATTACCGTCTTGTTTGCCCCTCACTCATTCGTGACGACAGGGCTATTTAGGCGCCTGTCAAGTTGGCAGAATCTGGTGCCGTCTTGCAAACCTGAGAACCATGGTAACTGACATCGCTACTTTGATCGTTCATGACGTTTATGAAGGAATCTTCCACGGACCGTGTAGGTTGCTTGCCACTGGAAGAATTCTGTATATGAGCATTAACCACAAAGATTTGCTCTCCGAAATGCGTTACACGTGAAGTTGATTACTGTGGTGTTGGTCAAAATTAAAAACTCATCACTAAAACTTAGCAAAGGGTCGTCCATTAAATATCAATCAGTCAATCACGTTATCCAGCCTTTGTGCCAAGATGTTGGCATAGGGTATGCCAATAATTTACATGGTTTAAAATTAATAAATGTGATAACATATTGTTTAAAAGGGTTTGTAACACATATTTTGTATATCTGGAAATATGCTAACTTACAATCAGAACACCTACCGAGAAAACAAGTCATACTTTCCAGGGACGAATAACTGAACATTAAAACTCTACTAATTAATGAAACATACATTTATCACCGGAGTAGAATGTATGTTGTGCTGGAAAGGATCCTAACTCCCCTTCGAAGTCTAGCATTTTTTACAACTTCTTCAATGGACTTGGTAATTTATTGCATAATTTAATTCCTATGTTAAGAACTGCTTTTTTCTGGGCTATTACGAAGCGAGTAATGGTAATTCCTTCCCGACGTTTCGGAAAAAAATATGGTCCCCGAACGTCGGTAAGGAATTATCACTATTCGCTGCGTAATGACCCAGAAGAGCACACTTCTCATCTGCTTCGCGGGGGAAGCTCGAACTCACAAATATTTCCTATTATGTTCACTAAACTTTTATGAAACACCGATTCTGCAAAACTGAATGTGGATATCCGAACTTTGGCGTGGTGGTACCTACAGCCGGTGTGGGCGCGTTTTGGAGAAGATAAAAAACTCTTGTCTCTGCCAGGAATCAAACCGCGATTCCTCGGCTATCCAGCCCGGAACGTAGTCACTATACAATTAACACATCCGACATCCATCCACTTGCCGCGCGCTCCGAACCCCATTTTGGCATCACAATGCACTCTATTAACGAAATCTCACACTAAGTAAGCGCAAGCACCATTAACGAGGCCATCTACGTGTTAGTTCCGGTTTCCATACCGCCAGTCACTGGAGACATTCATTGATGCTGAGATAGACAAGAATCATCGTCCCCTTCACTCCTCCTAGCCTGAAAACCGACACGTGGGTAAAAGGCTATTTAATGTTATCGTGTTATGTAAACGCGAAAGCGTGTCATGTAACTGTTGAAGAGCGACAGCTCGCAACTGAAATTCATTTATTGAAACATTCAGTGGTACTTTGCGTTCTGTGACAGCCACGGTTACAGTCCAGGTCACGATGGCTAGCAAGAATGAAAAGATTGGAATCGTTGGCAGGTAAGTTCAGCCCGTAACATATCAGATTTTAGTCCATAATTCAAAAGTAGATTACATAACCTATACATACGTACAGTTTGTTCTTGAAATGTCGTGTTACGTACTCTGCCTTCTTTTAAACAGTTACTCTTCTTTTTGACGTTGTATAATTTGATTGCGACCATAGTTAAATATTGAAAAAGCAGATATAGTGTAGCCACAACTTCGGTGGAGCGACACACCCACTATGTCCTCTGCATCCCCCTAAATGTACGCAGCCGTAGTCAGGCATCGAAACTATGCATTTGCTACGTCGGCTGTGTAGTTCTGTGTAATGTCACATCTCATTAGAAACCTCGTAATACTTCATAATTCAATTTTAAGCTGTAGGCAGAGGAAAGGAATAGATAATAATGAGACAAAATCAACCAGAAACTGGGCATGTTGACAATAATAAACCCAATGCAGCTTAAGCCTGGGGTTTGGGGGGAAGGGGGGGGGGAGCGTGATCTGGCGATTGCTCGATCCATCACTGTTTTCCCGGCATGAATGCTGATCTGAGCGGCATAGTAGTTTTTTTTAAACCGAGGATTTTAAAATACACAGTATGCCTACAAACAGTTTAGATATTTGTACATTCCTATCGCTCCACAAAATAGCACAGGTATGTGACCCTTCAAGCAATTTTCGAAAATGTGAAATACTTCGTCGTCTAATGTTTGAAGAACGTAGGCTACGTGATAATTGTAAATCACGAGCCTTGATAACACGCAATCACGTTTGTTTTTGATTTCCATTGTCAGTGCTGGCTGTAGTAATTCGTCTTCTGATGAGCGATAACACAAATCTGTCAGATTTTATGGATGACTGACAACAAGCCAGTATAATTCTTAACCACAAACATATTTTCCTTGTACCAATAATTATGGGCGTATGGATCAGAGTAGAACTGCCATGTCACATTCAATGAAACACCTTTAATGTGCAGCCATTTTGTCATTTGTGGGTGTGTGTGTCAGCTTTCCCCGTTTTCTCTAATCTTCTTGACGCAATGTTTTCTTTTGCAGCCAATCTGTGACCTAATATCAACGACCAAGCCTTTTGTCAGATTTTCATGAATTTCGGCACAGGTGTTTTTTTCTATTACAAAAAAGACGTCGAGCAAGTCCGAGTTTCGTGCAAATCGGGGCAGTGCAAATCATACTTCACCTAGGGGCATAAATGATTCTCTACCCGTAATTTCCATATGTCCCGCAATTGATTGATTCTTCGTGTGTGGGCTTGGAGGGCAATGGTCGTAGGTTATTTACAGTTCCCTCTGCGATATTCTTGGAGGTGCACAACAAGCCATCAATAACACAAATCAGTATAATAATCTGCTCTGGAATGCGAATAACAGACAATCGTGACTCATTGATAAGTGTAACAGAAAGTAATCGCTGGTACGTACCGACATAATAATGTACTCCGATACCAGCAAAATCAGTATTCACTTCAGTTCAAAATATTACAAGCTTGTTGCCATATTCATCCATTTGGAAAGAACTTTCTAATATGAATTCAATAGTTGTTGTCATAAAAAATGGAAGTAAAAAATCTGTGTAAAGTTATGCAGTACCTTCCTTAAGCTCTTTTATTGACTGCCTAATCTATTGGGCGACAACTTAAATACCGCAAAGTAAAGGAACACAACACTTGTATTAGTCATTGTTAAGGTCGTTGGTGTAAAATTAAATGGAGAGAAAGTTCATGTTTTGTCAATAGAATGCAGGAACACACGATTAATATGTTTAATAACTCGTTTAAAAATTGCACAATTTCAAACACTCAACAAGAACGACGACGACGACGACATCAACAACAACAACAATAACAAGAGCAACAACAAAATCATAATCGTATATGCGAAGATATTCAGAGCAGAACATATTTCGTTCAGTAGTTTCAGAAGCAAGCGTGCGCGAAAGGCAGAAACTGATGTACTTATGTTTTGTAATGTGACTCTATGGGCGCAAATAAATACAAATACATATACAAACGCATATACAGATATTTCGTTGATACGTTCACTGAAGGACTGAATTCTGGATGCTTCTCAACAGAAGACAAAAAGTTCAGCAACTCATAATCTTTAGGGATTTTTCCAGACTGTTTGAAATATGCAGTAGTTAAACTTTTGTTTAGGAAAGGCGATAAATTTAAAATTTCTAATTACAGACCCATATCTATTTTAAGTTCTTATTTAAAAGTACTTGAAAAGTTGTGTGTAATCAACTTCAGGAACACTTGAATAAATACAGTATTCTAGCCGAAGAACAGTTTGGGTTTAGAACTGATTCTACAACAAATAACGCTATACAAAAGCTAATTAATAAAACCCTGAAAGCCTTAAATAGCAAATTTACAGTAGGTGGATTTTTATCTTTAAAAAGCTTTTTGAGTTTTTAAATCGTAATATTTTGCTGTCAAAACTACAATTTTATGGTGTTAATGGCAAAGCAAAATCATGGTTTGAATCATACCTTAATTACAGATATACAAGAATTCAAATTTCAGATGAAGGATTAAATTAAATGAGTTTTTCTGCATGGTAAAAAATAATTGATGGTGCTCCTTAAGGATCGGTCTTAGGTCCACTGCTTTTCCTTATATATGTCAATGATCTGCCCAAAACCGTAAATGATAAAACCGTACCAATACTGTTTGCTGATGATACAAGTTTAATAGTAGAAAGTCCTAATTCAAAAGATATTCAGACTAATATGGTCGCAAATTTTTATTGTGTAAATAAGTGGTTCAAAGTAAATTTACTTTCCATAAACGTTGATAAAACACATTCCATCCAATTTAAAACCAAAAATATTCCATCCAATTTAAAACCAAAAACAAGTCCACACTTGATATAAACATTGTTTGTAATGATAATCTAATAACAACTCTACACAGTATTAAGTTTCTGGGCATATATATGCTTGATTCAATAAACTGTTGAGTTATCATATTAACCCTTTAAACGCCGAGTTAAATCCTATTTGTCGTCTGCTGGTATTATTAGGAGCTCACTTTATTCTCCACGTTAGCGGGTTAAGGGTTAAATACATTATCCCAAAACTGAGTTCAGCATGTTACAAAAAAGTAGCAGTATTAGACCATTTATGTCTCTTATTACTTTGAAAACTATTTACTATTCTTATTTTAATGCGATCATAAGTTATGGCTTACCTTTTTGGGGAAACTCACTCCATAGTATAAAAATATACAGAATGCAAAAAAGAATAATTAGAATTATGATAGGTTGTAAAAATAGGGTGTCATGTAGGAATATGTTTAGAAGGTTAGAAATTCTACTTTTGTATCTCAATATGTCCTTTCACTTACGCTTTTTGTAGTAAAAAACAAAAATCTTTTTATTTTAAATTCAGAGAATCACACTAAAAGTACAAGAAAATTCAATAATTTTTATCAGCTTGTAACTAATCTTACCATATACCAAAGGGGAGTACATTACATGGGCATTATGATTTTCAACAATCTTCCTCCATACATTAAAGATATGTCCAATAATGTCAGGAAATTTGAAATTTGCTTAAAATGATTCCTACATATACATTCTTTTTACTCCATAGAAGAATATTTTCAATATCAATCTATTATAAGTTGATAATGTGCCATTAAATATCTTTCATAAGATGAATATACTTAATATATAGTCCTAATAATCTATGTTTTGTCACTAAGTATCACAAAAAAAATTAACATTGTTATGTTAATGTTATTCATATGCATAAATTTTGCTGTCTGTATTCATTTGCTACAATTGCTCATAGTCTGTACTTGACTTGTTTCTCTGTTTGTTGACTATAGCCATATCTTTCTATGATTTTGTCGCTACACAGTGGTTATTGTCCTGTCTGTATTAAACATCAATCATGTACTTGACTTGGAATCAGTTTGTTTGATTCCAAACATTTATACAATTATAATGTATTAATCTTGACATGTTCTATATCGCATTATTGTTATTGTGGATTTATGGAACGTTAAATGAAATAACAAATACGTTCTTGCGACATTTGAGACACTGAGTGGTGTTGCTAAGATTAAAAGTTTGAGAGATATTACGCCGTATCGTTTGGAAAATGCTTCCTGATGTGGTGTCTTTATCGTCAGGGTCCAAGTAGTATCAAAGATAAATTCACTACAGTACTTATCAACGTCTGTAAATGTTTACCCAGTGACATGGCATGACTTGCCAGGCGACTTAAATTATCATACGCGCTTGGCTGCGTGCACTGCAAGCGGATGTGCTTGGAACATTCGTTATGCAACACTGTCACATCGTGGTCCGCGAGCCACAGCCTTGTTACCAGCGTTGTATGTATTTATTAAACTACGTTTGGAATGTGATGGCACACGCGCAGAAACCAGATTTCGTCTTTCGGCGAAACGGACGAGTCCATTTAAATCGGCGGGGGCGTCAGTTCAGTCGACTACTAGCAGCCGAGGTGTGCGCATCAGCGGTAGTAATG
>Ga0123352_10009802_pt1 | contig 15016 bp, 11 predicted proteins | sample TergutLab28metaG_FD_89700 | JGI IMG/M metagenome (GOLD analysis project Ga0123352, IMG submission 89700) | Labiotermes labralis P1 segment gut microbial communities from Petit-Saut dam, French Guiana - Lab288 P1 | ecosystem: Host-associated > Arthropoda: Insects > Digestive system > Gut ... | reverse complement strand
TTATGTTGTGTCTTGGGTTTTTCGTCTTACTTATTATATGTGTTGGGGTGGTTTTTGTGTTTGTTTTGGTGGGGGGGGGGGGGGGGGGGGGGGTGTATAACATAGTGCAGGATAAACTGTTTTTTAGGTTGTGTACATGTGCATTTGTGTATATGATGTGTGTCTGCAGGTATATTGTGTAAACTGTCTCTTAGGATGTGCATGTGTGTGTGTTGTGTTGCTTCTGCTTCTGTGTACATGGTGTATGTCTGAGGGTGTGTTGTGTGAGACAAAGAGTTGAAAAGAAAGCATTTTTTTCTTAATTGTGAATGTTTTCACCAGAAATGTAAATTATGAAGGAATGCTATGAATGGTATTTCAAATATTCCATCTAACATTAGTGTAATAAGAAACAACAGGATGCACTATATACTTTAAATTTATTTGACGATTAACCTCTACATGTTTCGAGCAGGTTTACTGCTCATCATCAGGAGGTACTAGTCTGTATATACAGCAGTTGGTATGCATCCTGCTGAAAATAATGGAATTATTATTAAAAAGCGTAAAACATTTGTTTTAAATAAAATTTTCAGAATATGTTAAAAGGTTTTAAATAATAAAATTAGAAATATTTCAGAAAATGCAATAAGTTCCTGCGTAAAGTAGATTTGTTGAGCATCCTGTTTATGTTGGCTGGTTGTTAGCAGGATTGGGATGGAACTGGTTTTTAGTTGTGCTGATGTTGGGAGTATTGATTGGTTGGTATGGTGTGACGTGACATATTGTGTAGGTTGTAGATCAGCTGGTACATGGGATTATGTTTGCCTATACAGGCTAGTACCTCCTATTGATGAGCAGTAAACCTGCTCGAAACATGTAGAGGTTAATCGTCAAATAAATTGAAAGTAAACAGTGCATCCTGTTGGCTGCTAATACACTAATATTTCACGATGCACGTTTCACAAAACATTAAATGCCAGCTAACATATTACAGTACTGAGTTGGAAGAATGAAATAATAAAACACTGGTATTGTGTAATTGCTATAGTTGTGAATTCTTGCACAAATGCATAGAAGCACCACATATTATTAACATAATCAGAGGGTCAGCGTAGCAGTAAATGTTGCCAGCACTAGATACATTAAAATATACTACATATGATATGCTGTGTTTTGAAAGGTTGTGAAATGCAGCATTTCCAAAAATATGTTATGAACATACCTTAAATATGTTTTTAAACATGGTGGAACTGAAGTTTTATGTTTGTTGTAGACCTAGTGTTAGAATTCAGTATTTCCGCTTTATAAGTTTCACAGGAATTTGTAATCAGCTGAATATATACATAGTTACTTTGCCAGTAATAGTGTTTGCTGAGCACCTTCAGTGGGCTTATAATTGACCTGATGCTAATCATGGGCTTCAATTTGCACCATGGCTTTCTTAACCTGGTGTTTTGTTTGAGATGGAAGGATAGATACATGAGGAAAGACTATATTGATAGCATTCAGTTTCTTCAATGTTATTAAAAGATAAAGACATGCTACCTTCTTGCCACATGTGAATGACCAGAAAAAATGAAATGGCAGGGATAGAAACTCTGAATGAGCTGTTATTGCCAAGTACAGGACCACTGACTGTGTCATGGGTCTCACCCAACATTTCCACACATTGGGTTTAGAAGGATGAAGGGGTTGACCTGTGGAAAAAGATTGAATGTATGGAATGTCCAGGGAAATAATAAATATTTTGTTGTCAGCGAGTTGCATGTAGTTGAAAGCTCACCTTGACTGAAATTTGCACATTTGAGGAGTGTTTCATAATGATAGTGTTTGGATTTTGCTTTTATTTTGCTGTAAGTGAGGGATGGGAAGAGTTTTGAATGTTTTCGCATTCTTAAACATTCGGGGAAATGCAAAGTTCGTAATGACATTTTCCACTAATTTTGGTCTACCACATGTCAGTAATATTTTTACCTTTGAAAGAATAAGAAGTCCATGTGTGCTATTATTTTGCCAGAGACAGTGTAAGTTTATAAGTCTGACTTTACTGTTTATACAGCTCTGATGAAATAATTCATTAAATATACATGATTATATTTAAGTTAGCAGTGTGCTGGCTTCGCTGCTCTGCTGTCATGGTAAAATTCAGCCAGCAAATGTATGCTCTTTTTTGTGCCTGCCAGTTTTTTTTTCCCCCCCCTGAGGGATTGTTGATATTGTTGATGACTGCTGTCATAATTAAAAGGGTGATTATATGTAGTTCTAAATTGTGCAGTGAATTTTTAAGTTTCATAGGAGAACCCTGAAATAATTGGTGTTTCATTTATATTTTGCAGCCTTCAGAGTCTCTTTTGCACATAGTAAATGGGTACAATTTTCGTACGCGGCTGTGTCCGAACTAGAAGCGTAATTATTAATGTTTTAATTTACCAGTATGCAAATATTAGTGGTCCAAAATATTCAGTTTTCGTAACTTGCAGATAGTAAGTATGATACTCAATTAACTGTGAACTGACAAACTGACATAAGCCTATATTTTTGTGTCATATACATGATCCTAAGTCTGGTTTCATTTTTCACAGGACTGAGTTCCTAAAAACTGTAACTGAGAGATGGCAACTGATCACTGGCCTATGTGCAATACTTTGACATATTTCTATTGATAATTTTTTATGTTTTACATTTTGAATATTTTTTTCTGACAGTGCCTTTGTATGTCTGCATGCAAAATTGCAGTAGCATTTTTAATGTAATGTTATAGGCAGATTTTTAAAACATGGATTGTCTTGCTGAGTGAGAAGTGTTTCAAGTCTTTTCAGCCTTTACACACTGAGACACAGAGTTTCATTCAGACACCCACTGCTCCCCCCCTCCACCTAACCACTTGTAGATGAATCTGCGTAATGTAAATAAAGTTTACGGCACACTAAATGTGTTAATTTCATCCAGTTCTCTGAATTTGATCATATAATGCAAATATTGTTGAAGTTTTGGGTAGTAAAATAATTATACACTCTAACTCAGTCTGTTGTACAGTAAATTAATTCATTAATGGACTTCCTCTCCTTATACCCATTGTCCCCAATTGTGATTTAGCCTATGCTCAATCATTTCCAAGATATTTTCTCAGCAAAATACTTTATACATTTCTTACTTATCATAACTGTGTGGAAAAGTGTGTAATTTTCACACCATGAAAGTGCGTGGAAGAGTGAATGTAGAGATGGAGGTGAGTGGACAGCTTTACACTGTGATTTTCTTACCCTTTGTGAAAGAACCCCCAAGTATGCATTGGCTAAGAGTTGTGGATGGGCTCTGGCACTGGTATGGAGAAGAGAAGTTGCAGGATGTATATAATCAGTACTCTGGTTCAGCTATCCAAGCTAGAAGATATTTGTCCACCCTAAAATAACCATTTTTATCTCACTGTCCATACAGTAATATAGAGCATCCTTCTTTTATAATGTCCAAAACTGTATTTGTTTACTTCATATTGTGTCGTGTGTTGATGCCATGTAGTCTTGTACAAGTAGTATGCATATATACTGCTGACTCGAAGATGGATGCAGTGTGTTCCTGCAACCATTGATAGTGCCCACCTACTAGGTTGCATGTGCCATAACACAAAACTTCACCACCATCAGAATGTCAGTTCTTGCACACACATTTATGTCATTCCCAACATCTCATGGCACTTCATTCTGAAACACTTCACTCATGTTCATGCCCTCTTCTCAACTCTTATGTTACATATCTTTATTATTTTTATTTTTGAATGTAGATGGATTGGTGATGACAATTGCATGAAATTAAGTATTCCAGAGAGTTTGTTATTCTGCTAATTTCATCAGGAGAAGGAATAGCATAGTTGGCATTGTGACAGGGGGTATGGGCTGGCTGTGTGAGGAATCATAGTTCATTGTGTGGTAGGAGTAATGGATTTTCTTCTTCTCCTGTATCTGGAGTGGCTCTGAGCCCAAACAAACCTTATGTTTTGTAGGTGTCAGGGGCTCTTTGTGCAGGCGCTGAAGCTGGCCACTCACCTACGCTAGTGGCAAAATTAGGAATATGTGGAGTTGAGTCTCTGTTGCCTTCATGGAATGCACAAAAATAGTTTTACCGTTACCTGATTTCATTATCTGTCACATTCCTGTTTCTTGTTGCTATTAGAGGGAGGTAGGGGAGGAAGTAGAGATTGAATCTTTTCTCTGTGATACTGTATTGTGCCAATTTTGTCATGCACTGTGTAAGGATGTGTGAGCTGAAAATTGGGAATTTGGATTATCCATGTTTGTGATTATTCAGGCTTCCTCCACTCTCTCAGGTTTGTGACTTTTACTGTAATTTATTCTTGAAACATAACTGTTGATTTTCATAGTAATTTTATCAGGATACAGAAATTAATTTTGTTGACACATTTATGTGTAAGTGACTTATTATGAGCTGTGCTATACTTGACTGCTGGGCTGACCAACATGTGGCCCTAAAGAAAAATATTTGCAGCTCTCAGTAAGCTGAACAGTTCCAGTAATATAACTTACCATACATAATAAGGTCTACAGAATATTATATGGCAATTTTAATAGCATAAAAATGTTTACAAACTATAACTTGTCACTTTTAGGACAGCACACACTAAACCAGTATTTCTTTGTGTCTGATGGATTTTAGTAATGTCTGCTACCGTGTCATTCAGCGTACTTCTAGCATAACTTATTGTTTGTAAGTAATGGTGTTCAAGTGAACTAAACTTCTCTGCACCTTTTTTATATATGTATACCCACGTGCAGCCCTCAGGTTAGTCCTTAACGAATTATGTGGCTTTCCTGTTGGTTGAAGTTGGCCAGCCTTGTTTTATTGTATCATTTGTAAGGCTTTTGATTCCACACTAAATGTACAAACACTGACTTTGAGAAGTTTTTAATTTCTCTACTTTCAAGTATGAAAAACTATTTTACTGCTGTTCAAATATAAGAATTTTAAAATTGTCAGTGTGCTTCTAATATCTCGTAATGTTGAGATCCTCAGAGATTGGCAGGAACTTGAAACGGTTTGTGCATATTTGATCAAGTGATTTTATGCTGAAGTTTACGTTACATATATCAATTTATGTTTATCTACATTGCTGATTTGGTTGTACAGTTTTCTTCGTATCTGTTGTCTTACACTGACCTGGTGGGGAGGGGGGACACATGAACTGAAGGAGTTGATGCCAGATGCCTGTATCTTATGTGTGGCAGTTAAATCTGATGTCCTTCTTCAGTGTGGACATTGTTCTGGTAGCCCCTTCTCTGTTGAAGTTAAAGTGTAAGTTGTTCTGAGCACTGTAATGAATGGCTTGTCTGGTGTTGTGGTACATCTTTACTCATGTCATCATGATGTCAAACTGGATGTGGTGAGTCTGGATATTGGTGTTCCACCATTGCTGGATATTGTAGATGACATGCCAGAAAGTCTTTGATGCTCCTTAATGCCTTTTTTTTATTCTGCTGCTCCCTCATCAGCACAGTAGCATATAAAATCCTGGAGTTTTCAAATGTAGATTGTCTGGACCAGTCTGAGAAGACTGAGGTCCCCTACACCATAACTTCAGCAGATAATGGGGAGAGCAGATAAACATGGTCTGGAAGACTTGAAGAACAGAGTGGCTGCCACCATCATATGATACCTATGGGCTCCTCCCAGGATTAAATATAGCTGTACCATCTCCAAACTGTGTTTCATGTCCCCCTGTACATTGTTTATGCCAAACCTTGTGAAGAAGTTGTCCCATCTTTTCTTGTACTCTCATTTGTTCATATATTCTCATTAAGTATAGGGTGGCCTAAAAGTCAACCATATTTTAGTGTACATTTTATACACTAGTTAACTTGAATTTTGGGCCACTTGGTATTTACTTGGGTATTTCACTCTCCTTCACTGATATTGCTTCCTCCTGTGCTTCTACAGTTTTCCCCTCTTTCCTCATTCCTCTTCCTTTGCCTCTGCTATTGTTGCATAATTTCCTTCCTGATATACATGCTTGCTTCATACAATAAATTTTATTTCCACTAGTTTATTGTATCATCTTGGTCCTCACCTTGCTGTTACATCATGCTGCTGCTTTGTGTCCTCAACAAATAGCCCTATTCCTTCCCCCTATCCCTCACTGTCTACCGTTGCTTATATCAAAACTTTTCTTCAACCAGCTTGCTCTTCTACCTTGAAGGTGAAGGCAGCAGGTTTTTTTTGAAACAATAGACACACTGCCACACCCACAGTGCAATCACCTAAAAACAGGATAATTATCATCCTGGAACCATGGTGATGGCCTTACATCAAAAGTGTATTCAATTGTTCACTATACATAGATTTGAAAATATGTTTTTGTAAAGTGTTGAATAGGAAACTTGTTATCCTGTTGCTAGATACTTCAAAAAATGAACATGATGGTGGTGAATGTGTACATGTAATTAATAAAAGGATATACAAGGTGGGTACTCAGTTATTTCTTTTTGCATTGCATTTTATGGAGTAGCAGTTCATGTACATAGAATCCTATCCACACACGAGATTAGAATTTATCAGAATGTAATGGGAACTTATAAAATTCAATTAACAGTTTAAATGTTACCTGTTTTAATTCAGGTAAACTAATTGAATTTTCTTCAGAGGTGCAATGTACTTTTGATTGTGTTTAGTTGCTCTTGTTAAGTAACTGGATTTTCTGACAGGCTTAAATTTTAATAGTAGATTGCAAAATCATATTCTCGTATCTAATTGGGTTGGCAAGTTCACAATGTGTCAGATGGGACTTCTGCTGGAAATACATATTATTGTTAATAGGTAGTGGGGACATTCTTGTGTTTGCTCCTGATGCACAGTTTAGGTCATGATGCACAAACTAGTGTTCTTATTTTAGTACACGTTAAAGTATGAGTTGAAATTTAACATTGATTGTGAACTGTAGGGATATTATAAATGTCTTTGAGACAGAACTTCTGAAACTGTTATGAAAACAGATGGGTAGTGTTGTGATTACATGTAAAATGAATATTTTGTTTCAAAAATGGTTTTCTGTACCTTAAAGTTGGAGTTGTACCTGTGTATCTTATAATTAAATCCCAGATTACATTCATGAAGTATCCAAATTACAACCAGATATGAGATATGTCCAGACTATGTATTTTGTTATGATTTTCCCAACATTTGTCTGCTATCCTAGACTATCACCTTTGTCCTGCCATGTTAAGCTGCACGGTTCTAACCTACATGATACATTACTCAAGTAAATGGAAGTGGGGGGCGGGGGGGACCATGTAACTAATATGTTTTTTTGTGTGCAGTATTATCAACTCTGAACTCTGTGATCATATTTGTGTAATGATGATTATGATAATGTGGATGATGATGATGATGACCATAATAATAATAATAATAATAACCATTCACCAACCTCCTTCTGGTTCATTTTTACATACATTACCTTCTTGAGAATCATATCTGCTTCATTCATACTTAAAACTTGTCTGTGCTATCCAATTCTGTAACTTGATACTTGTGTTCCCCAGTCTTTATATTTAAATTCCATTTTCTTCATAGAGCCTGATGTATTTATCTGTCTTTGACTTTAGTAAGGAATAAACTGTATTAAATCTGATTAATTGACATGTAAGTATCTAAGTGTTTGAATTATAATTATAGAGGCAATGATGGCATGTATAAAATTTCAGTATGCTTTTGTTTTTAATATATTATTAATTATACACATCTTGTAACTTAATCCTACTTGAGTAACATGACATCTGTTTAAACCCCTGTGTCCTGTTAGTGAGAGACATGACACCTCTGACGATTGCCAAGATTGGCAAAAACACTGGAGGCAAATCATAACGTGTTTCTGTCAGTTGTGTGTCACAGTGAATGCCACTATTATTTTGGATGATGTCCATGATCTTGAATTCTTTTGTAACATGATATTGCAGAAACAGGTACAGTTTCCAGAACATTGTTTCTGAAAAGATTTGTGGTAATGTCTCATCATTATAAACAATAGTTTCTTATAAATACACTTTGCATGTTGTACCTATTGTTCATAATTTATGGTTATGTTTCTTATTAACTACAGTCACTGAACTAACTTTGAATAAGACAGCTTCCTGTCATTGAGCCTGAGGTAGTGTTGCAACACAATTTGACATTCATACTCATATTTCTGTCTCCACTTTGTTTAAGGCATGGTTTATTCCTTTTAACTTATTGTCTTAAGTCTAAAAAATACAGTATTTTGACTGAAGGTTTTATTGCTATTTACTAGTTTATTCAGCACTCCTTTTTCATGGTTCATAATTAATAATAAATAATAGAACTTCGCGGACCGGCGGCGGCCGCTCTGTCGGTATAGTTCACGTGCGGACTAAGGCCATGGAGTTAATTGATGAGACACGTAAGGAAGTGGTTGTGTCCTATTTTAATGTATTTCTCCCAGAATTTGTCTGGAGGGACAAGAAAATCACAGAAATCCTCAGGATGGTTTGCTTCCAGTTCAAAATTCAAGGCCAAAATATTTGTACTGTGATATACAATCCGTATATCAGTGCTAAGAAATGCAACTGTGTAATGTGTATAAAGAATTAATTGTAGCCTTGGTGGGAAGATGTAGAATGGTGACAGGCAATAATTACATTATGAAGTCTGAAAACACCATTAAAAATTAACAAGTCATCATTAGTTGCTTTGTTAATGTACATGTAGTATAATGAATTGGAGTTTTGTATGACTGTGTCTCTTTAGAGGGGGGTTGATAGTTGTGGTTCAGAAAAAAACTGTGATTCATTTTTGAATCACAATTTGCATCCCAGTAAATCTGCAAACCACATTTGTATATTTGACATTTTCTAACATAGTTACAATTGTACAGGTTTCTGTGTGTGTTTTATTAATGCTTCCAAATGTTGCAGTATGATGAAGTGTGTTGTACAGTAAAGAATTGTATCATATTAATGCAGTTTTTTTTTTGTATAATTTCTGGGGCACTGGAGGTCTGTCTAGGTAGCCTAACATATGGACTGCATGGTGTGAAATATGTTGTTATGTAATTGTTTCAATCCTGAATTCAGGCAGTAGCATTTTATAATTTTATCTACAGTGCCTGCAAGGAAGGATCACAGTAGTGAAAGTTTAGAACTTTTATAACTTAAGAAATTATGTTACATGTGTTATTCTTTATCATTTTTAGGGAATAGATTTTGTGATAGTTCAAAATTTCATTGGAAGTTGTGTACATTCTGGACTTAATTAGGTGTTACTCTAATCAGTTTGGTAAATTTATATTCGTTGTGATGTGGCATCACCTTTACTGATATTACTAAAGCAGTATCACGGTTACAGTGCTTTTAAATTTGCTGGAGGCAGGACAGGAAAGCACTCACACAAATTATGTGATTTATCATAACATTCCTCTTGGATTGAAAGGTTTCATGTGTGTGTTGTGTGTTTGTGCACGAAAGTGTATGTGAGTGTTAAAGCTTTCTGTCCCTTTCCTAAAAACTTCAAAGGTGGGTGCTTATACTTATGCTTATACTGCCATTGCAAACCATCCTACATTTCTGAGTTTTAAAACACAGTATCAACATGATGGCTACATGTACTTCTTCAGGAGCTACACTTGCCCCATTTAGTTTTATTAAGGTAAATTTTTTTAGTTACGTTTACATTACCCATCAAGTACTTGTTGAAACTGCCATGTCCACCTGCTCTGTATGCACAAAACAAGTCAAGAACAATGAATGGATTTTAATGAAATTCGGTGTTTGAAATTTTTGTGAAAAACTGTTCAGTCATTTCACCTTTTATTTAGATTGGACAATTTTCATAAACATTTTAGAAAAGGATGTACATTTATTTGCACACTCACATGAAGCGTGAATAGCAAATTACTGATTTAAGAGAAAAATGTTTGAAAGAGATGTTGTAGAGGAGAATGAAATAAGCATTTTATTTCTACATTTTTTCCAGAGGTCTTACAGATTTTCAGATGGTTAATCCTGATACTGGGGAATACCCTTACAGGCATTTCCTATTATGCTTTTAGGAAAAAACCCCTACTAGCACCTTTGCTGGGATGTGGTGCAACCCCATGCAAACAGTTTCTATCTTGATTGTAATGCCACTGCCAGGATACCGGGAGAAAATACACTGTCAGAAGCACTTGGTTTCCTCTTTTGGCAGACAGATTGTTGGTTGAGTGCATGAAATGCTGGTTTAGATATGAGAGATGATATTTATTTACTGAGGAAACCAAAGCAAGCATGGTCTACTGTAGTCATAAATTATCAAAACTGGTATCACAGATTGTGTGCCAAAGTGTAGTATCTTACTATATAATTTATTTCTTTATGTTTTGTACCGCCACAATTACTGTGTTATCTAAACTGTGAAAGAAATATTGTGGGCCAACCTTGGTTGCAATAGGATATATTTTACTGCTGCATACAGGCTGTGTTCACTCTAAAATAATAAAGTATCAAAATCTATGCATTTTATACCACATGTTTGTACAGTTCTGTTTGTTTGTGTGTTTTATATATATGCATATATTTATGTTGTGAATGCATTGAAGATTAAACTCATCCTGCAGTAGACAGACTTATACATTACACCTGTCGCTGTCCCTGTAATTTTATGTAATATCTCTTCCCTTTCTCACATTAGCTACATTCCCTTCTCTTATATGTACTTTGAGTAGCATGGATGTTGGCATGTCATTCATAATTCCTTCTGTCAAAAAATGCCTTTTAAGTGTATGCTATGTGCTTTCATGTTTTTGTTTTTGGCATACCAGTTTGGCACAAATACAGAATTTGTGTTTGGTATTCCAGGTCATGGTGATATATTATGGAAATGACAAATGTGTGATGAGAAGTTATTTATCTCGTCTGGGCATGAATAGGGCTATATATGTCAAAATAAATATAATTTTATAAACCTAACAGATGAAGATTGTATAATGCCTTGTCCCTTATTCCAAGAAGCCTGGATTTACTACAAACTAGACTTGAACATCATTACAAATATCAATCTGAATTCACAAATTTGGCGTATTGTTTTAAGACCAGAAATTTCTGTGCAGCACAGCTATGAATTGAGCTTATGAGTTACAGGTTGGCCTGATTAAATGAAAGGAGAGTCCATCTCTCTTGCCCAAGTCATATGAGCACTGACTCTCTTACTTTGGCAATGTATATATCAGCTGCACTGTCTTACCTTCAGATCAACTTCGGTATGAACTAGGTTTCCCATGAGTGTGTGATAAGTAAGAAAGGCTTTTTAGGGGCTCAGTTTACATTACATAATGGTCAAGGCAGTTCCAGTATGACGTAAGATTTCATTGAAAAGTCTGTAATGTCATATATTTTGAATGGGTATTTTTAATGTAGAAGTAATGCTGTGGCTCTATTGCAAGCAGACCAGTGGTCATATTTCCACCAGGATTCTGGAACATATCGGAGACACCAGGTTTAAAAACCAAGAGCCTTTAATAGGTGAACATACCACCAAGACCAAGTATGACAAAATCACAGTCCACATTATGGGCTCAGTATCATCAGGGAGGCCACTCAAATACTCCCCCAGCTTCAACCATGAGGTTGGGTACAGAGGTGCGGAAGGAATTTTTGCAAGTATTTTTCCTTCAATCTTTCTTCTTAATCACAGTGCCTGTTCCCAGTGTATAGCACCACACTGCACACACTCTACCTTCCTAGCACTACAAGACCTGTATGTTGGGTTGCTACCTCCCAACTTATTTTTCTTGAAGATGATGACACTGTTGTATAATGAAACACAGAAAAACATGACATGGTTAATTTCAAAAGCAAAAATTGCACAGTATTTCACATTGTTTATATAAATGTTATAATTATTTTATACAGCATTTCATATTTTGAAGTCAGTGTCCTTTAGTCATCACTGCAAATGGAGAGATAAATAAACATTCTTGCACTGTTGTTTTTTTATGTTGTACATTTATTACTCTTGAACAAATGTTGCACATTTGAAAGATTATTGCAATTAATTCAGGACCATGTGCTAAGTGGCACTTGCCATTGTGGCCACCATGTTTATTTTTATGATCATAAAAGTTGTACTGGGCACAGATGGCTTTACACTCTGTCAGCTTTACCCCAGAGGAAGATCCCCCTGTATCAATTGAATAAGAGGTTTTGTAGTCAGGCACTCATTCTGACAAAAACTGAAGTTATCTGGTCCTGCCTATAGCTTAGTATACAACTATGCTAAACTGATTTCTGGGTGGGATATTGTAGGGTTGTTATACAGTAACAAGTACAGTACCAACATATATACATATATTTATTAAAAGTCTTGTTAAGTTGTACAGTAGTTAGTGGTTATGGCAGGATGCCGTCATTACAAGTGCATCTGTGTGGTGAAGTGGTTTGGCGCTGGTGTGCTTGTTGGCTGAGACGGTTAGCGCACCCTTTCTACAGACTGTAAGCATCTATGATTTGGGTGACTTCAGTAACACAACATCTATGCAAAATTACGTGAAAATCAGTCAAATTTTCAGATGTTGTAAGGAACAGGCAGAGCACCTGGATCTGATAAGAAACGGAAGTGTGATAAAACAGATGATCGAGATCTCGTGGAACTATACATTTCTTTGGCCTGTACCTATGTATAATGTTTAGTTTATTAGTCCAAAATATCATACATATGATAGTGGACCTGTCAATTTCTAGCAATATACAAGAAGTGAGATAAAGAAACAACTTCAAGATAAGAAACTCGAAATGTGATGTTACAGCCCACAGGTGCAGGTTCAACAACATCCACTGAAGTGAACTGCCGTAATCGGTCACGTAATATATAAAATAGTTGAATGTAGATGGCTCGCAGCTTCACTTTTTCAAAGTGACAGATGTCTCATCCCTCTGACTACCTTCGCGTTTGTGACGTCACTTCCGGTTGTGTAACCCATTCTTGTTCGCACCCAAGTTCTTGCGTACGGACCAGCAATACAATTTCCTTTTTGGGTAATAAGCGGATGTCGATGGTGGGTTGCTGAGCTGGGTGAAGTGTGAGGATTAGTTTCTTGCATGGAAGAAAAGAAGTCTGTGTACTGTGAAAAAGTTTAGTTATTTAAATATTTGGAATATTTAGTTAAGTAGACTGTTTTTAAAATCTCCAGTTGGTGTGATTCTGTAGGAGTGGCCAGTATTTCGTAACGATAGACGGTTGTGACAGTTAATGCAGGCCTCTATAAATGAACATGCGTAATTGATGTTCAGAAAATCGGTGTTTTAAGGTAAGTATGTTGTATTGTCCTTTGTGTTTGCAACATTTTTAACGCATTTTCGTTCATGTTCAGAGTAGTGTATAAAGTACGGAATTCAAGACTCTTGTTCACATACTAAGTTGACAGTGTGATTTGAGTGTTGGTCGGTGTTATAGACATTTCATGGAGATTCCCTGTGTCCTCTGAAGCACTACGTAGTACATGTCGGTGGCAAAGGACATAAATCTATACTGGATTTTGCTGTTATAGTATGTACCCCGATTAGACATCGCTTCAGTTACACCAACTAAATGCGTACTAAATGCATGTGCCTTTAGTGTGCATTTAGTGCATTAATGGAAGAGATGTCTAAGACATGAAAATGCAGGGGATAGAATACTTAAAAATGTAGCCCGTTGTAACAGACTATCAAAATTCAAAATAGGTGTTGTTCTCCTTATGGTGAATGCCGTAGGTTAATGTAATGTATTTGTAACTTAGACAGAACGTAGTCAGATGCATTTTTGGGTGTGTACTGTCAACTGTTAGTGGTTCGAGTATACCGTGTGTATTGTGTATAATCCATAGCTTGTCAACTTGTTGACCGTCACAGCCTTTGTAGATGAATTTAATACTTTTATGGCATTCGAAAGAATTGTGAGTTAATTTGCTGCATTGTCATGGATGTTTGTGTCTTTACTTTTGCTGTTGATTCTGAAACTTCTGGTTTCTCTAAGTCTTAGGCTGTCAGTAGTAGAAATGCAGGAAAATGTAAGGCCGTTAGGCATCTGTGTGAAAGTACCTTATGCATGGGTAAGTGCTCTTGCTTTATTGATATCAGTTCTGAGTGTTTCTTTGTAACAAAAACTAAACTCTGCACCATGACCACATGAAAAAGTAAAATGATTGTATGGTTCAGGATTCAAGTAACCTCATTATTGTAAGCTGTATTTGGCATCCAAGATCTTAAGCTGTAGAGTATTTGGCATATCTGCTTTGGCAGATGGGGAAGTAGAGCATGCGAGAGAGAGAGAGAGAGTAGTTCATATTATGATCACTGAGTTTAGATAAAACAGATTAATTTATGAATTTCATGTACTGTATGATTTTTTCTCACAAATACATGGAATCTTGATGTACATCTTTGTTTGTACAGTATCGTTTTTCCACCGGTATTTTGTAATTAATTGTTTCATTTTCTGTGTGGTAACATGTGACATTTCCTAAACTTGAGCTGTCTGGACTCATTCAGTCAAGTGCTAGGCTTGGGTTGGACAGTGGGTTTCAGTTTCTGTGAGGGACAAGAATTTTGCTGTGTCAAAATACCAGATCAACCCTGGATCCCAACCATCCCCCTACCCAGTATGCATTAGGGCTCTTTTGCCAGGGTCAAAAGCAACTGGAGCGTGAGATTGACCTTTAAATACCAGATCAACCCTGGATCCCAACCATCCTCCTACCCAGTATGCATTAGGGCTCTTTTGCCGGGGTCAAAAGCAACTGGAGTGTGAGATTGACCTTTAAATACCAGATCAACCCTGGATCCCAACCATCCTCCTACCCAGTATGCATTAGGGCTCTTTTGCCAGGGTCAAAAGCAACTGGAGCGTGAGATTGACCTTTAAATACCAGATCAACCCTGGATCTCAACCATCCTCCTACCCAGTATGCATTAGGGCTCTTTTGCCAGGGTCAAAAGCAACTGGAGCGTGAGATTGACCTTTAAATACCAGATCAACCCTGGATCCCAACCATCCT
>Ga0123352_10009801_pt1 | contig 15017 bp, 6 predicted proteins | sample TergutLab28metaG_FD_89700 | JGI IMG/M metagenome (GOLD analysis project Ga0123352, IMG submission 89700) | Labiotermes labralis P1 segment gut microbial communities from Petit-Saut dam, French Guiana - Lab288 P1 | ecosystem: Host-associated > Arthropoda: Insects > Digestive system > Gut ... | reverse complement strand
ATTTTAAGAAACAAGGACCTATTGGTGGGTAAGGTTGTCAGCCCTCCGCACCGGCGGCCTTTTCCCCCCCCCCCCCAAGAAATATTCATGGTATTCATTTCTATTGGAGGCTGAGTCAACTCCAGGACCGTAGTGCGGCCGGAGGGATTATGTCAAAGAAAAATTCCAATGACACCAAAGAGAATCGAACCCACGAACTTCTGGCTTGTAGCGCAGTGCCTCAACCAACTGCGCCACCGCGCGGCCCCTTCTTTTTAACGTACTGTATTATACATGGCGACTGAGACATCAGAAAATACATTAACCTACACTCAGGGGAGGCCCGGATTTTTTTTTGTGGGATTTGTGGTGGACAACGTGACACTGGGAGAAGACTGTTACCTATCCGTGTCATTCCATCAGTTCTTCATATTCAGTAATTAATTCAGCCATTACCAAAGCTAAAGCCTAAAGCCTAAAGTTAGCACAAGTGTTAAAACTTGTTGGGGTTAGGTTAGGTTAGGTTAGGTTAGGTTAGGTATATTTGGCGTATGTTTCCACAGGCAGAAAGTGCAGTACGCGTTCAGAAATTTTCTCACTAGATTTTCAGTCCCAAATTCAATAATAATGTTAACAACCGAAATAATTTACAGTCAAATTTGCATCGGTCCTAGAGATATGAATAATATAAATTCAGTATAATAAACTATATGAATATTATTTTAATTGCGGTAGTTGGAAAAGGGTCTATGATCGAGTGTTCCGATAAGAGATATATCGTCGGGCACCAAGACAGGAGGGATACCACTGAGTATTTAATTGTCCATCAGGTTTCCAAGAAAAATCCTCTTGCCAGGCAGTCAAGTGGGAAGCATAATTACGGTACAGCGTTATTCACATTCTAGCACACAGCTGACCGACACTGGAAAAGCTCCTCTATCGATATGTCGATAGTATTTACCTTTGGATTCCTTGAACTGGAATGTGAATACCAGAATGACCTTCTTTCGCAAACCAGAAATTCGAAAAAGAGCAAACACACAGAGCAGTTAAATGAGAGCTTATTTATCCAAGTCAAACCACGTGTTGGATACGACAAAAACCCTCAGCTAAGTTCATAGGTTAAAGAATATGCTTCCGACTTTGGGTCCTGAATATCAAGGGATAATTATCATTGCCAGTCCCTCTCACAGAAGATCGGTGGAATAAAGAAAAGTGTTGTTCTTTCAACATCCAAGAATTTACATAACAAAGTTAAATTTGGAACACTGAAGAGAGAAAATCTTATAACCGTTATTCAATAAACACGAACAGTTTTCATTAAATACGGAGAACTTAAATGAATTTCTTGCACACCCATTTGATTAATAGAGATCATACACGTTCAATTTTGTTTAACACACCTGTTGGAGGATTTAAGGAGAAGCCGGTAATACAATATTAACATAAATTCGATGGTAATGCATCTCCCTGAAGATGTCCACATGAGTGGCCGAAACATGGAGGACGTATACAGAGTGCATAATATACTTCTGTACACTTACGTGCATTTATTGGTTTTGATATCATACACACAGATAATAAGAACTGAAAATATTAACTGCATTGAACCGTCCCAGAAGCACAATGGCTAGGGTTTTCGTAGACCTATGACTCACAAAATGCACGTAAATTTGTCACAAGGTAACTAATCACTACAGGAAGACCACAACCATGGTTTCAATTAATTAAAATATCACGCAAATTTTTTAACATGAATTGAAATTTTCTGCTTCGGGAAATTCGAAATGATTGTGGTTTACAACTTACTATATAATATTAATACAATACTATAAACAGCCAACTAGATGCAACAATAACAAATATTATGGATAATTACAATCAGCTCAACATGTTTCGGGCTATAATTTCGCCCATCCTCAGGAGCACTAGACTGTGCTGTCACCAGCAGGCAGCATCGCCGGTGCATTATACCACAAGCAGTAAACACAGTCTAGTGCTCCTGAGGATGGGCGAAATTATCGCCCGAAACATGTTGAGCTGATTGTAATTATCCATAAAATTTGTTATTGTTGCAGCTAGTTGGCTGTTTATATTATTGTATCAGTGATGCACGGTCACACAAACATCAAATGTTCAGACAGAAAACGCATATTGACGGTACTTTTTCACTACCGAAAATTCCGAGATCCTACCTGCCATTGAAGAAAGGTCGCACCTCACATGAATGTGAACTGACTGTTTTCTCTCTGTAGGCGCCGTTTCAAACAAAGCGAAACATGACACTATGAAGCGGAAACATACATCTTGTCTTTCTCTAACGCGTGTTTTATTTAACATCAAGAGAAGGGTTCCAGATGGAAATCGTGTACAGGCATTTGCTTTGTAACTGAGGCTTTATTGAGGTTTTGTTATTGGGTTCAGTCAGTAAATCACATTTCAACATGTGGACAAGCGAACTTGTGAAGTGGGAGGTTACGGTACAAAATCAACGCATTCTGCTTCGCGTAAACCCAAACAAACACATTTGCTAGAATATGCGGGCAAAATCATATATACAATTCATACGCCGCTTGGGAAAAACACAAGGATATGCTGCAGCGTCACTAACAAACAGGAGAAAACACATCGCTCGACTGTGGCACCGTTGCTAGGATACGGAATAACACAGACTAGTGAGTGGGGATTTTTATTCATGGAATTTTGTTTATTTTAAAATGCCGGCCATCCTAAGGGATTTTAATTACTAATTTAAAGATTCACATAAGAATTACTGAACGAAGAGTCGAACTAACGCTGTTGGATATAACAACCCAGTCTTGATGAAAGTCCATACAGTACAGAGGTACGCATTGTTACTTCTGCTCGGGTTTCATTAAAAATTTTACAATATTTGATTATATATAATACGTAATTGCAACTGGTAGCGTCATCACATGAACGAACTGTGATCCATACGTTAAGCCGTGCATAAGCTTATCATGGCCGTAAAGGAGTTATAGCGTTGTCCGTGTGAGAGAGTACCAACTGTGGGATAGAAGGGACAGGCATTACTGGAAGTTAGGGTCGAAATGATCAGCTTTAATACTCGATTTCCAGACCTCTCGAAGGCAAACACCGGCTACGCGAAGACTGATCACAGTCCTCTCCTTTCAAACGAGGAATATATAAGAAAACATAAAAAATTATATTATGTGAAGTATCCTTCATTTTTCGGAATAACATTGCTTTCCTTTTCAATGTGTCTATGTACAGAGAAATACTGATACTCAAATTGAAGAATTAAATGATACCATGCCACCACAACAAGACTGCAAGTGACGATTCGAATCACACCCACAGACACCTCCGCAGTAATTGCTCTACGACACATAGGCCTACTGGCAGCGTAGGCAGTACATTTTAGTGTTGTATGTTAAGTTCTGGTTAGGAAGAGGTAACAGGCGTTGGAAATACAGGCAATGCACCAAATAAGAGACTTTTACATGAATGCTCAATCTAACGAGCACTGCTTTGACCCCGGAAAACTTCCATGTTCGAAACTTGCGTATGTCCGCCATATCTTCTATCGTCACGCCATCTGAAATTTGCATTTTTTATACACCCACCCCGGCGCTACGCAACATCATATTCAGAGTTTCAAACTAAGGGAAATGTGGGTACTTAATACTTAACTGTGAATACTGATTTTATAATGCAGAAGTCTCTAGCATACATCTGTTCGCTATGTAATGGCTTAATCTAGTTGTATGTCCTGCGACATATTCATTTGATAAATATAGTAGCCATTTCCAATTACATACTCTTGTACAGGCCTATAGGATTTCCCAGTGATTGCATTAATTGAATCTGAATGTAATACTTCCGTACCAATACACACTTCAATCAGGGAAAAAATTATCCAGCCAATAGGGTCCACTTTATATACTGACATCGACAATTCTGCGATGCTCGTGGGTCTGTATGAACTATCTGAAAATATACGTAATACGACCGCCTTGTGCTGCAAACAGCTAGAAGTTTTAATTCATTCTTCGATAGAAACTGCAGAGCCACGGCATGTAACACTAACTGCAGGAATTAGAATCAGTCTTGAGAAACTAACAGACGCTGGCTACCACAAACGTCCTCGCCTGGGCTCTTATAAGAAACGAAGGTTCATATCCACTTTCAAAACAGCAAGTCATCGTCCCTGTCATGGGTCAGAAAAAAAACAGTCCACATTTTTATATCCAATTTGTTTAACATTTGTTTTAGAATTATCACTTAAACTACGTTTAGGATTTCCAAGTGACTTCCTCCGTCTAGTTTCTCCAACTGAAGTTGTGTAAAAATTTCTCATCCTCTGTATGTGTGCTACGTGACAGCCATGTGACTAAAGATTCAAGTCTGTTGGCACGTGACGCTGATTGGTTGGACGAATAATTCCCGAAGTTTACAAGGTTCAGACTGCGTTTACCTTCTGGGCCACGGAGTACCAGAATTAATTTATTTCATTATTTATGACACTACTCCCAAGCTGGCAGAAGGAATCGTGGTAGACCTTTGAAGAGACTTCTGGATACGTGAGACCGGAAGGGGTCAACAAGTGTCCCAACTCCATGAAAGATATGACGATTATTATTATTTATGACATGAATGTTTTTAACATTTCGTGTGGCTCCATATAAATTACTTAGATACATAAAACACAAACTTCAGCATGTATTCACTAGTGATGAGAGCCTTAAGCTGGTGTATTATGCATCCATGTAAATATTTCATGAAAGCTATTTTCTAGAAAATATAGTGCTATTTCTAATTACAGCAGTTGCTTCAGGACGAAAAATCGAAGGCACAACTGTGCTTTAGACCGATATCTGAGGCTATTAGACGTCGCACTTTCCATTCTGAAAGAACAGGGTTCATAATGAAATTTCATATTCGAAGTGATTAATTGGCTGGGATTAAAGTACAACAGAACTTTTCACTTTCTCACACAAGATTCAGTGGGGCTGGGGACGTTCGATTAGGAATAACTTTTAACAAGAAACGTAAAGCGTAAAAATGAACAAAAAATGGGATTGAGAAAGACTGAATTAGACTTTCACGACACGAAACTATTGTCTTTACAACACCTCTAATGATTCGTGCACTCGAGGTTCTGCTCCTCGCGGTTCCTGCCAGAGAAAGGGTCCTGTCACATAGGATCTTCATAGCTGATGTGTTTTCGAAGTGTCTTACAGTTAACACAACTGTCTGGCTACAACGTCGTATGACATATGAAATCGACGTCATTCTTTGGGGATCCTCACAAACAGATTTTAGTGATGTTTCAAGGATATTTTGTCATTACCTCGATGGTCGACATATGTGAGGGCTGACTGTCTCCATGAATTGGCCCATACATTCATAACATCTGTGTTTAGTGTTTGCACTTCCAAACGATGTTCCTTATGTTGTTTCAACTAGTTTTCATTTAAGCCACCTAAGACTAAAAGCTTGACGTTTGGCTAGTAGATTCCGCAATAGACTGAACATCAAGCCTGCTGCCCAACTAGCGAAGTGCGGTAACACGAAATGCGTTATGTTGTCCAAATGACGTGCGGCAACACAAACGGTTTTGAAATAGTTAAGATTGAAAGAGATTAGGTCATCATCTTGTAAATTAACTGTCCACTAAGATTACGATCTTCTGGTATGTAACCTCGTGGAGTCTGGTACATAAGTTCCAAGATTTCGGAGTAATCTTATAATTCCCAATTTGACGATGGGAGAAATAGAGGCAACAGTACTTTCGAGACGCTCTAACTACCAAAATACATGGAGCCATGTCCCAGAATATACAGGTAGCAGGTTCCTCCGATTCATCGATACATATTACGCATTTACACGGTGTCACTTGACGGAATACCACAAACGTAACGTTACCGCGGTAAAAATATCAGATTTTACATAACTTTCTGTTCCTACATGTAACTGGTTAGTGTATGAACGAGAGCAATGTTTTAACAACACTCACTCCAGGAATCAATAGGTGGCGCTAGAGTTTGACATGGGATATAATGAAGGGTTTTGTAATTTCATCCGCTGTGCCCCCAGTAATTTCAGTGCACTGTTTATTTGAGAGTCATTACGACCTAGTAAGTTCTTGTATCCATTATTAGTTTTGATTTTTATTCAGATGCAAATTACGGACATAGTGACGCGTATAACGCACCATTTTTACCCTAGCGTATATTAATAACATTCAAAATACTGAAATGTTGCAGTACGAAGCATGCGAATATAGGGTCTGGAATTAGCTGACGTCAACTTGGCATAATGTTGGTAAGCCATGCTGCCAGGAACGATGCTAATTGTTTGAATGTAAACAAGTCTTGTCTATAAACCAACCGTGGCAAATGTTTGAATAAACAATGGACACTGCGTCGTATCGACATTTATAGGCCCCTTCAAATACGCCAAATTAATGTATCCAACATGACAGCGTTCAAGAGTTTATCCTGAAGCCCCCTTCGCTGGGAAATGTTGAATCATATATCTGGAAATTAAAATTGAGAGTGGGCGTGATGAATATTATTTAAGTATAGTCGGCGAAAAATAAAACTTAACTTTTTGACACATTTGTGTTTAAAGATATTTTTTCAGCTAATTTTTAAAAAATTCTGAAATTGTTCAATAAGCTTTCTGTTATGAGATAATATATTTAAATTTATTCTTGCACTAAACCAAGCATAGTAATTTTAAACACTCCGACGTATGATTATATACACGTATACACACATATATATAAAAAGTCATGAATGTACGAATGCGACCTGTAAAGGACTTACGTAACGGATATAAAAATTTGGTACTGACTGACTGCAATACCGATGACTGAAGTATGTTCTCCTGTCAGATTTTTTCTGCCATTTGATATTCCTTTTTGTTGCTAACTATTGCAAACTCTCCCATCTTCCTCAGTCAATTCATAACTACCACACATAACAACAGAATAACACACGTTTTCTCTCATTCTCCCGTCGTGATCGTAGCTAATACAAACTCGGACTATTAACAAATACAAACAGCTGCTTTCAGCTGCAGACTACGAAGGCAGGACGCGCGACTTCCAGATTTTCTTAACTCTCTACAGACATTCCTTTATTTATAAGTCATTTTACAGATCTAAATCTAGTCTGTGATCCCAAATTTGACTACTCTATCTAAACAGAGGTAAATAAGACAAAGTTCACCCTGTAACAAGACAGGAAAAGCTCTACTATTTCTTTAACTTCGGTGTTAGATGGGGACGGGTAGTCGAAGCCATGCTGCGGCCGCTTTACTCTGCAAAAGACCCGGTATCCCTTGTACAGGAGACAGGGTGGGTCCCAGGGCCGGTCTAGACAAGTAGGGAAATCTCGCCCCCCACCGGGATTTGATTCCCGGACCATCTAGCCCGCAGAGATACACTCTACCGACATCGCTATCCCGGCCGCTTCAAAATATACGTAGAGAGCTTACAGGGTCTCAGGAACGAAGGTAACGAATGAACGGAACGAATACAGGCTTGATTTGCAATCGTAACGGAGAAACAGCAAGGAGGCTGCAGAAAACGGCATAATGCAGTACATCATGAATGCACTCTTCGACACAAATTAGTATGTAGAACAAGGATGTGACGACTGGGGCATGTAATAAGTATTGAATTTGAATGACGCCATCCTGTTGTGCATGTGTAATAAATTTTATTGCAAAGTACCGTCTATACACAACAACTGAATATCAGTTGTAGTTTTACAACTGGTTAATAAGGCTACATGTTTCGGCCGTTTTATCCGGCCATCATCAGGCCTACAGAATAATGTTGTCAATTAAAGTACATTCGTTAACTCTACCAATGGGATCCCATTGTTTACACTGGACCTTTAGGGGCATTTAAAATCTTACGTTAGCGGTTAAAATACTATTGGATCCAAAAAAAGGTATAAAATACGTATATATATATATATATATAAAAGAAAAATATATATAGTTTTATACCTGTTTTTATATCCAATAGTATTTTAACCGCTAACATAAGATTTTAAATGCACTTAAAGGTCCAGTGTAAACAATAGGATCTCATTGGTAGAGTTAATGAATGTACCTTAATTGACAATATTATTCCGTAGGCCTGATGATGGCCTGATAAAACGGCCGAAACATGTAGCCTGATTAACCAGTTGTAAAACTACAATTGATATTCAGGTGTTGTGTATAGACGGTATTTTGCAATAAAATTTAAAAAGTACTGAATTGATGATGTTCTACAGTGTAGATGGCCACAGCACGTTTGTCCGAAAATTCGATCAATTTCTACCTGGCCTCAGATTGTCACATAACGGGCGACGGTAACATTCGTAGACACCGCAGTGAAAATGTCAAATCTGGCGTAAAATTTAAATAAGAGAGTTCGGAACAGTACGACGCCTGTTTCGTTTTTCTTTCATGTTTATATTTCGAAAGTTCGGACCGACTGACAACAGAGGAAACTCACATCGCTTATATGAATATGTACTGCCGTAGAAGTGTCAGTCACTATTACAAAAGTTCTTGGATTAACTCATCTTCTACAAGGAAATGAGACTTTTTCCCGTATATTATAAATGGTGTGGATATACCCTAATTTCAGGATTATACCCTCCATGCTGGTATTACACCCTAAAAGCGTACACTACCAGCAGTTTCTTTGTCACAACTTTGGGTATGGTAACAGTTCGACCCACGGCCAGACACTGTGTGTATTATGTTCGATTGAACGCGCCCTTCCACCTGCTAGACTGTTTACACCAATGCATGTAAACATACCATACAGAAACCGCGTTTACAACTGTCCTCCCTAAGGATAAACCCACGAGGTTCGAAACATGTAGAAGACGTCAAAAATTTAAAAGTTGAATTAAAGTATTACTTTGAAAAGTCTACATTTCATTGATTTATATTGCATAATTATACCAAAATGCACGGTGAAAAAAATAAAAAATGTGTGTATTCTAACGGCCAAAAGAACGGCTCTCATTACGGGCCCAAAAATCATGGTAAAACTTCAAAATATCTTGTTGCTCTTTTAATGTTTTGAAACATTAAAACGTGAAACCAAAAAAACAAACTTACTGCTGTTATTTCGCTGCAATAGAACTGCACTGATTTTTTTTTTATTTTAACTTCAAGCTACAATCAAAACGAAACGTTATTATATTAATAAATATTTCTCATACAGATTTCATTTGTCTGTATATTAAACAAAGGAAAAAGTGGCAGCCGCGTTTGAAGAACCAATTACAAAAACAATATATGAAGGGGGGCTACTTTCAATTTATACCAATTTATACATTCGGTAGGTTTAAAGCTGAGGAGCCAGTCTGCTCAATGCGAGTGTTGGGATGAATTTTAATTTAATGTGGACCAGCAATACAGCATTCCGCATTCTCGTTTTATTCTCTTCCCCTTGTGTCTAAATATACTCGTACTCCTTAGCTTGCCATTCGCAAACATCTTTGTCTGTGCTCTTCACTCCTTTTCACAGACAAAGTTTCAAATCTATGCAGAACAGCAGGCAGCATTACAGTGAGGTATATTTTAATCTCTGTGTCTTTGGACCTCAGACGGGAAGAAAATATATTAACTGAATGGTAGTATAAACAATGTAGGAAGTACAACACACATATAAAAAAGAAGTTAGAGAAATTTTAAACAGTGCATAATGTGAAAAAAATTAATTTTTCGTATGTAGGTACAGTTTGTGACTTGCTAGTTGTAGAAAATGAAATAATTAGTATTTTGGGCTCTCTGTTCATGTAGATGTGGTCCTGTGCAGAGACACGGAATCTCAAAGAGTTCTACCGGAAGTTGAACGCACTTATTGCGCAATTAATGTAAAAATACACCCAGAAAATGAAATGATTACCTATATTTGAACAAGTGGGGGTTTAATTATAAATTAATACTGAATAAGCTGCATTAAATCCTTGCAATAAATTTTCGTGTTATGTTAACTGCGGCCGGAAACCACTCGTGTGACAGAGTCGCCAAGTTTCTGAAAAGAAGCTGCAAAATAAATAAACAAATAAAATTCAGCCTGGTCTTTAACGTCTTCAAAAAGATTCCTCGCTTTATGAAGCTTTCACGGAAACATTCGTCAATTTAAAGTATACAAATACAAGAGCAGTAAAACCTCTAGAAACACGTCAATGGTTATGTAAGTCACTTAGTGAGAACTCAGAAATAGGTCCTCCAGTCATGACAGACTAAATTAAACACCAAGATCAAAATGAAATATAACCTTACCACGTGTGCTGAATTTAATAAACATTAGCAGTAAAAATTAACCAATTTAAATTAATAACGTTTTTGTTCAGAAAACTTAAATTTTCAAGAGATACAAAGGAATACCCGAAATTAAATAAATGGATATTAATTAAAGTTTCATTAACTCGTTACTTTCTCTTCACGTTGGCTGACTTGAATACTCATCGTAAAGCTTTGCGTTACCTAATGCTAATAAATAAGATTTATATTAGGGCTGTCGTCGTATTTATTCTTCAAATGAACTCAAAGACACCTCAACGCTGTATCATCACTTGATTGTATATTTTGCGGAAGTCTTTACCTGGTTACAGCATTCCAGATAAACTGCTGGAACACAAATTCCATCATCAAAGCGAAAAATGTAACGTGCCTTATATCTGCACGGTTTAACAAGGGAAACGACAGTCTGCAGTATGATTTAAATTTAAACTAATCAAGCAAATGCAGAGTGAATGGATGGAATTCCTATCAGCTAGCTCTCTATAAAATAATACCCCCAGTATCAGCAATTCCTAACTCTATGGAGCAGAGTTTTTCCTGCGAAGCTAGTCAGGAAATTCCCCGCATTCTTTGAAACAGGAAGGTTCGTTACCACATTCACAAGCGCCCGCCACCTGTTCCTATATTGAGCCAGATCAATCCAGTCCATGGCCCCTACCCCTCTTCTTGAAGATAAATTTTCCTGTTATTCTTCCATCTAAGACTAGGTCTTGAACGTGATCTCTTTCCCTCTGGTCTCCCCACCAAAACACTGTATGCACCTCTCTTGTCTCCCATATGTGCCACATGCCCTGCCCATCTCATTCTTCTTGATCTGATCACCCGAATAATATTTGGTGAACAGGACAGATGATAAAGTTCCTCGTTATGTTGTCTTCTCCACTTCTCTGTTACCTCTTCCCTCTTAAGCCCAAATAACCTCCTGAGCACACTATTTTCGAACACCGTTAGCCTACGATCCTCCCGCAGCGTGACAGACCAAGTTTCGCACCCGTACGGAACAACAGGCAAAGTTATGCTCCATTATTTGTTCTTTGTGTTTTTGTAATAGCAAACTGGAAGACACAAGATTCTGCGCCGAATGACAAACATTCTGTGACAACCATCTGCTCTTAATTCCTTCATGAATGGAATTCTGATTTGTTAAGATTGTTCTCAAATATGTGAACCGACTAATATAAATAAAGCTGTAACAAATGAGGAGAAAAATAAACAAAGGTAACAATTTATAAATATAATTTGCATTCCTTCGATGTCAAGCATCAAACCTCAATTAACATGGATTTGCTAGAGATAAATAATAATAAATAGATTAAATTGATGCATTACAACATTTTTAAAGCGTATATGAAAAGAAGCAAAAGTAAGAACACAGTACCCTGCACCGATTTACAACATTGGGTGGAAGGTGTGCTGAGGAAGGGAATTCAGAAAGGGCGAACTTCACGAACGCAGTTTATTAAATTTTCGACAGCTGTAATTTCACGAGAGAAATTTCAGTGTGAGAAGGTACATGAAAAAATTGAAAACATGGAGCTATATTGAATTGTATATACAAACACCACAAAAACGACATGAACACAAGGAAAGGATGACCCCGAACAACTACAAGTAAAATGGCAAGAAATGAAGTGAAAATGGGTCGTCGTAGATAAAGATGGAAGGTCCACTTAACGGGACTTCAAGGACTAATGTTTGTAATGAAAGAAGAAGAAGGACTACGACAGAACACAACGTACAGCATTTACACGAATTCAATGTAGGAACAGTCATGTGATACGAAGCAACTTTTCGGAAAACAATTTTCGATTTGATGTCAAAAACTATTGGACATATCCGGGGTAAAAATAAGGCATCATGTCTCCCGCAAACAGGGAAATTTATCACGAAAGAAACAATAAATCATCATGATCGAGCAATAATGTCACAAGTCGCAGGTCACGTTACACCACACTGCAAATATTGACACACATTAATCACAATTTCAGACATGATCAGGCCGCTAAAGTTGTACATCGCCAAATAAATCTGAATGCAGAGAGGACAGTGCTCCTGCTTACACTCGTGAGGTCATGGGTTCAAATATTAGCGTACAGCTCGGATGTTACAAGGTTTTTAGTTCTCTCAAGCACAGCAGAAATATGACGGCCACTTAATTAAACAGACTTTATAATTGATTATTTATTAATTATCCTGCCACTGGACGTTAAAAGTCCGAGCAAATGACAGCGGGGTTAAATGCGCAACTCACACCAGCTCACACTTCATATATTAAGCAAGTGCCTGAACTAGACCTTGAAGCTAAAAGACAAGAAGTTCAATGTCAAAGGGCATAAAACAGATGGGAAAACGTGATGGCGGCGCGAAGTGTATAAATGGTACAGTCCAGGTGGACAGAACTATGAGTCTAATAATAACCAAACAGCTTCAGCAAAAGCGCAAATCGACGCCCTATATCTGTATAGCCATTCCTCCGTTAACTGCTTCGCTGTGTTTAGTAACAGACACCTTAAACTGTAACTCGGATTGCGCTTACGTCAACGATTTCCCGTCGCAGTTGAAGACCTCGGCATGGGTACGTAGAAGACCATTGCTCAAGAGGCAACAGAGCTTATGGGGGGCGGGGGGAGAGGCATTACTTTGGATGGAAGGCTTTCTGGGATTCGAACCCAGAATGGTCATGTTTAAAGTTAAATGTAGACTAAGTCGCGGTGAAAATTAGCCGCCTTACGTGGGAAGAGTGCGGCCCGTGCCCCGTCTCTGCGAGTTGTACCCTGGCATTTGCCTTACAACTGAGGAATAAGCACGGAAAAATCTCAGTCAGGGTAGAGTCGGAAAATAACGGTTCTGATTGCATTATAATTGATGTGCGGCGTTTTGACTGGTTGAAAGCCGAAAATAACCTACGTCATAGGCAGACAAATACATATATAGATAGACAAATAGATAGATGAAGATATATAGATAAAAAGCTAGACAAATAAATAGAGATATACAGATACATAGATAGACAGATAAATAGACAGACACATAGAAGACTTCAGTTTGTAGCTCACAGACAACACAGATACTTCTATTAGAAAGACCAGTCTGTGAATGTTGCACTGGGAAATAACTGGTCTGTACTGTAATAAGATAAACTGAACAAGATTGCAATCACCGATAAAGAAGTATCTGACAAGAGACAGACCTGGGTGGTACTAACAAAGAATCTATTAAGGCTGCAGACTGTTGGTTTCTGTGGACCCTAATAAAATCTGTCATCAAGAAGCAATTTAAAGACTGCTGTCTTCTTGGTTGTGACACCGTTCAGTCTAGAGAAAGACAGCGACTTTTCGAGGATGCTGATGCCGTGTTCATATACTCTGATATGCAGGCAGCAGGATCCTCTGAAATGTCGGTACACTGCCAAGAATCTTAGTGTCACGAATCCAGAGAACAGCAGTATTCATATTTATAGTCTAGAAAACCTCAATTACCAATTCAAACAAATTTTCGTCACAAGAGAGACAATATATAAATTGCACGGTCCAAAACGCCACCACTGTTGCAACCTGCAGACAAAGGTAAAACCTGAAGCCAAGGCCATTTACAAGTTGAGCAGACCATTCTGGAAAAGTTCATGGATTGTGTGGGCCAACTACTGTTGTTGCGTCATATTGTGTGGGCCAACTACTGTTGTTGCGTCATATTGTGTGGGCCAACTACTGTTGTTGCGTCATATTGTGTGGGCCAGCTACTGTTGTTGCGTCATATTGTAACCCCAAACTATAAAATGAGACTTGCGATTAATTTAAGTTATTGGCACAGAGAAATACTTATTTATGGTTTATCAATTAAGGATCACAAATGAATTATTTAGCCTCTATCCAGCTGTCAGGGATACCATTCAATGCTATCAGGATGTCCTCGAGACTGGTACATATATTCATCGCAATAGAGTCTCACTGTTTTTGGTATTTTATTCTTTCTGCTGCATCAGGATACACTGTAATTGTTTATTTCACTTATTGCTTTTATTGCAATAAAAATACGCGGTACTGTTGAAGAATGTCTTGTAGCAGTAAATAGTGGGCCAGAAGGCCGAAACATGTAGCATAGGTTAAATAATAAACACATTAGTAATCATAAGTGTGTAACCTATTGGTTGTATTATATGATAACAAAGGTGAAGAAGGTGAAAACATACGAAACATTATTTTTGGTTTCTTTAGTGGCGTTGTCAACACCGCAGACTGTAGAACTTTGATAGAGGAATATTAAAATAATTCATCACACCAAATGCAACAGACAGAAAATTAATGCCTCTGTAATTTTTTGTCCCCTAGTGGGTCAGTGCAGCAAGTCACACGGGTTGGATTGTTCCTGCAGGCTGCTCAATTAGCACGCGTTATTTTAAAGTGTTAGCTTCAGTACGAGGAGCAGTTTCCATCACATGGAGAACAGCAGTAACTACTACTACTACTACTACTACTACTACTACTACTATTACTACTAGTACTGCTGCTTCTACTACTACTACTACTACTACTACATGCAACATGCAACATATAATGCTACAGCATGTACATAACGCAAATAGGATCGCACTGGGTATTGCTAGCAGACTGGTAGCAATAACTACTGTTGGGGGGGGGGGGGGGGGGGAGGATCCATACTTAGCAGGGAATGAAATACAATCGTTTACTCTCTTTTCACAAAAAAACAAAAAGGAGGGAGAAAGT
>Ga0123352_10009799_pt1 | contig 15020 bp, 8 predicted proteins | sample TergutLab28metaG_FD_89700 | JGI IMG/M metagenome (GOLD analysis project Ga0123352, IMG submission 89700) | Labiotermes labralis P1 segment gut microbial communities from Petit-Saut dam, French Guiana - Lab288 P1 | ecosystem: Host-associated > Arthropoda: Insects > Digestive system > Gut ... | reverse complement strand
TGATGTTAGAAAGGATGAATCAGTGGCGTAGATAAAGGCACCACAGATCCCACTCTGCGGGAACCCCGTGGGTAAGGGGGGCCCCAAAGTACACAGCATTTAAATTTTGTTGTCGGTTCTTTCATATTTAATTCCTTTTTCTGACAAACACTGTGGTGGAGTTTGGAGTAACTTCGCTAATAATTAAAGGCGGCTGTCGATCATCGACTTGCGCGTGTCCTTCAGAGTGGTTATCTAAGCCACTGGCACGAATGGTGAATACGTGGTAGGCTGCCTACCCAAATGGCCCGCGCTGTTCATCGTGAACAAGGTCTTAGACCGAGCCAGCACTTGGGTCGCGGGTTCGAATTCTGTCTAGGTTATGGATATTTTTATAACCGTTTCATTAATATCCTATCCTCCGTCATAATCTGGAGCACCAACCGTAATCCCCAAACTTTGAGTACTGCAACGTGGTACACTCGTTGCAAATGGAACACTTTGGTCTTAATGAGTCAGTGAATTGTTTCAAAAATTGGCTGTATCCGAGAAAACAAAAGACGTTGCGTGATTGCTGGCTTTAGCTGCAGTGTCAATAAGGTCTGCAATCTTTTGGGATTTTACGCAGCACAGAATGGAAGTTTACTACCGACGTTTCGGGACAACATATCCGTCCCATCTGCAAGGGTCAAAGATCAAGACTACTTGAACCTTGGAGATTGGACCGATAGGTTGTCCCGAAACGTCACTAAGGAACTACCATTCTACGCTGCGTAAGATTCCACAGGAGCGCAGATCTCTAAAAAGGCAATCTGCTACAACTCTAACAAAATATCCTGAATTTCTGTTTAATGATTGAAGCATATGATGGAAAGTAGTTGTAAAAATGATGCGCACGGATCATATGCTTGAACGAATTGGAGAAAGTTACGAATAAGTAAAGATAGCAGGCCTCCGGGCTGAAAGTCCAACACGGCGTCGTGATTGGTCACACTCGTGTAATAATTAATAATAATTCATTACTTTCCATTGTGTGAAATTCATTTTATTGTAATGTGTCAGGGACCTAGGATTTTCTACTGCGACTTATCTTGCAAGAAACTGGCCGGAGGAACACGGTGTATTGTCATTGCTGTCTGCCATTTTCTGCTGCTTTACATAATTTGTAGTGTAATATTTCTAAACGCATCGTTCAATTAGGCCCATGTACTCACTTTCGCAGTATTGTAAATCCTGACATATAGATGCTCTTTATTTGTGAATTACAGATATTTTCGAATAGGCTTGACGGCCTGGATTCGATTCCCTTTACGACAATAAAATCGTCTCTTCATCTCCACTACCATACCGCACTTGTAGACACCCACCACCTAACTGAATTAACACAGGGGGGGCTATTTTGCGGATGTTTAAGTGGCAAGATCGTGATGCTGTCCATTCACCTTCAAGCAGCCCTGCGGTTCATAATATGCGGAACCTGGACTCCGCGTCTTTAAAATGGAATTGTTTTAAATAAGTCCACCCCTTAAAACATTACAAAGAATAATGGTTATAATAACCTGTTTTTTAAATTTTGTTTACCACTTAACCCCTCCTGAGAGTGCAAAATGATATGTCGTACAAACCGGAAGACATTTTTTTAACTATATTTGGCGACCATGTGCAAGAATTTCTTAATAACACAATTCAAAATTTTCTTAACAGTTACTCGAAAACCAGCATCTTATAGGCACAATTGATAATACTGTTGAAGTCTTATACACCGCAAAAAAAAGCAGGACCACTTCTTAACGGTGTCGAAGTGTTGTATATTGATTAAGAAACCAGGAACAGTAACCAACTCAGCGATCAATACACGGTTCAGCCAAATGCTGTTTGCAAGGCCATACCATAACATGTTGCATAGGACGACTACCCTCAAGCTTACAATTCAGTACTTCTTTGGTATGTTTACGGTGCGCATGCACCCATGTTACCTTCGTAACATTATCCGCCGAAAACATGTAAGTTTTGCTACATAACCATCCTGTAATCAATCTACTAACCTTCTAAAAAAATTTGACATTTTCTACTCAGAAGTTTTAATTCCGGTCCGTTTCTTTTATATATAATTTCTTTGTTTTCTGTTATTCATATCCAATTTAGTGGTCTTCAGATAATTATTTCTGTTTAATTTTGAGTAACCAAAATATGTATATTATTTCATTGTTTTCTGTTACTCGTATCCAATTTAGTGGTCTTCAGATAATTATTTCTGTTTAATTTTTAGTAACCAAAAATGTTATTCGTCGCCAAAGAAATTCGAAAAACACGTCATCATCTACATAAAATAGAGCATTAAAAAACCGACAACACCTAGTTTTTAAGAGTATAAATTCTAAGTGAGTGTTTACTTCACATTTCAATAACAGTTATATCCCATGTTCCGGCAAAGACTGGATTCAAAGCATTCTTTGAGCTTTACTCATGCATTTTGTAAATGAATGAGATCTCAGTCTTCTTAATATAATTTTATTGTTTTATACCTCATTTTATCAATATTTTACTAGTACGAGTTGATTATGGCCACGTAAGGCCGAAACATGTAGGACAGTCCACAATAAATATTTTTGTCAACGTTGATTTGTAACTGACTCTTTCCTTTCTCTTTATTTATAAGAATATGTTAACTGAAGTTTCCCAAATTCCAGCAAAAGCCGTTAAGTGAGATTAAAAAGGAGCTGTAGTAATGAGTATGGTATCGGAAATTGTCTGTTTTTATACCCGACGTTTCTAAATATCTCTATAAAAACTTCCCTGTTTCCATTTTTTAATTGACCATAGTTTAGGATGAAACTCGTTTTACGAGCTGTTTAGTGATGTCTACGAGACAGCCCGCGGCCATTTGGTACGTTGCAACGAATGAACTATGCATTGTGGTGCGGTATATGTAAAAACGTGGCTGTCGGCTAAGAAAGATTGAAGCCTTTCACTTCTCAACGAAGACTGTCTTGAGACGAACAGCTACACGTTTTATGATATAAAGTGCCCTGGTTCTTACTGTACGTGGAACATCTGTTTCCAGTTAGCCTTGTGAATATTGCGAGACTGAGGGTCGTACAACGACACTGGTGAAGATTCTGGTTTTCTGAGATATGACGCCATCTACATTGTTGTGTAGTTACGAATATGAACGCCGTCGTGTCCCACAAGATTTTAATCTCGTAAACGTTGTCTCTGCTTTCACAACAATTTGCAGTTATAGAGAACATTTCGCTTGATTTTCTTCATTCCACACTATGAATTGCAGAACACAAATTACATCACATTCGCATAATACTGCATGCTGGGGCATTTAGTATTGGTGCATTTCTGAACTTTGTGTATCATGTTATTATTCCGAACTGAACTCAGCGTTTATGAAACGAGATTTTTTTTTCACCTCAGGTCAAGATGTAGGGATCTGCCTATTCAACTTGAGTCATACAGACCGACTTACTAACGATCACTGAGCCAGCCCATGTAAGTACCTACATTACTTGCTTATATATAAAACTTGTGTTATTAGCTCTACCATTACTTCATGCTTTGCAATTTGCGACTTCGCATTGTGGAACTGCTCAATCTGTTGATTGCACCACAGCGATATTAGGGTTCCTTTCCCGCCAAGACCAGAGTTCTTTCTCTTCACCACAAAGTTGAGGCCCTCTCAGGCGCCTACCCAGTGGATACCGACGTAGCCCGACGTGAAGCTGACCACTTTTCTGTATCAATTGCCGAAGTTAAGAATACGTGGGGCTGTACCTCCACTTTCCAAAATTTTATGATGTGCCGAATTAGACAAAAGAAGACTTTACCATTTATACGGAACGAAATAACTCCAATATTGTCGTTGCAGAAGCCAAAGGTTCAGCAATGCTAATGCCAAAACCTGTAATTGGACATGATCCTACTGACGTTTTCTTAACTCCCGTATCCCAGTGATCCTTCTTAAGTTGATCATGTAATTTTCTTGCTGATTTTCAGAGGAGAAACAATACGGATGCCTTCTTTGTTTTCCCCCCTTGTAGCTTCATGTCCAGTCCTTCTTGTCTCCAATATTTCTTTACTGTAAATATGCAAAGTGACTTCTACGAATCACAAGTTTTTTGTTATATACCCGATAACATGAGTTACTCACTTTGTGACACTTGGGACCAAATATTTCGTATTTAGTCACAAAGTAAAAGGCTACATTACGCAACCAGCAGTACATTCTTCTCAAAATTTCACCACGAAAGTTAACAGTTCGTACAAAACTTCACCAAGATAGCAACATTGTACATAACCATTAATAAATTACCATTGACGTGACAAACACGAAATTGACGTACGAAAAATTAATGTTGGAGTGTGTAACAAATGCCGATCCCAGTGGACGAGCTGTCTAAGGCGTGGGTCTGCGGCCGCTAGCTTGCTGGGAATAAGGGTTCTAAACCCGCCGAGGACATGGATGTTTGTATCTTGTGAGCGTTGTGTGTTGTCAGGTAGATGTCTCTGCGTCGGGCTGATCACTCGTCCAGAGGAGCCCTGCGGATTGTAGTGTGTCTGAATGTGATTCGTGAAACCTCCCCAATGAGGAGGCAGTGTCCTACCAGGGGCTGCCATGCCATAAAAAGAGCCTGTAACAAACACAGTGATATATGAAAACATTGACTTAGCAGCAGTTTAGGAAACAAACAGTGGCACATGCAGAGGAGGTAACAGAACTTGCCTGAGAATTATCTCAGTGTTGTTGCTACACATCATGAAATGTTCTTATATCGTTTGTAGAAAAGTGTCTTATTCCAAACTGCTGCTTCACAGACACGTAATGGGTTACTGGTTGAGAACCATTTTGTTAGATATATATTGCACGTGAAATATTCCACTACATAATTGTGGAGTTTGGGGGGAAATAATTCATAAGCCATTGTTTGACCATCATGGATTTCCCACGCTCTATGTTCTCTAATTGCCCAGGCAAGCTGCAATTTGTGCCGTGATTTCATCAACTGCTCTCCCAGGCAAGAACTTAGTCATGTAAGCGCAGTCCAGTTTCACTGGCACGTAACTTGGATCCTGTTTAGTTCTTGTAGGCCTCTTCTTAATGTTTCAGATCGAGATTTTTTTTTATGGCTGTACAGTGTGACACAAAATTCATTTTCCCGGTTGGTACATAAGACACTAAAATACGTTGTAAATTACATAGTTACCTACTGAATTGGGAAAAAAGCTTTTCGAAATGAGATCTTCCATGTTCCTTGCACAATCACAACCTTGTGTTATCGTTTTACAAACTGACTTGCTTAATTATATATTGGAATTAAAATGATGATTAGAATGTCTTCCATTAACTGACCTTTGGGCCATGCTGTATAAGTTTTGACGAAGGGCGGGTTATGTCAGAGCATCTAAACGGGTTATGTCAGAGCATCTAAACGAATTCGGATGTTTGGCTTTTGTTTTTTATTGATTACATTATAAATAACTTTCCGATTGTTGCACGTTGATGGTGTGTGTAAGGAAGTGTGTGAAGTGTTTTATTTAGAGAATCTCTTAGTTGCCAAAATTATATAGCGTCGTTGGTAGATGAGTGACATATGAGCGTGGAGCATTGAAGGCGTAATACTGACAGGGGAGCACCAAAATACTCGGAAAAAAAAGGATGTTTCACTGTCACTTTATCCACCTTACTGGATTAAAAATATAGTAAGTAGTTCCTCTTTCTTCCTGACTAGCGGGGAAGGGATGGTCCGGACGACCCAGAAATCCGGATCACCGAGGGGAAACTCCAATACTACAATCCTGCATATTGTCGCTCAAGCTACAGTAAAATTCCTCAAAGCGCAAATAATGCACCTGAGTGTACGGACATTCTCATACCTTCCCCGGTTAGTCAGCACCCTCGACCGCACTACCCGGGGTAAGACCGAATTACAGGTATGCGCCGCATAACGACGTTTCGTTCAACGACGGACCGCATATAAGACGGTGGTCCCATAATATTATAATATTTACCATTCTGTTACAGTTGCCTACAGTATTCAGTACAGTAACGTACTGTACAAGTTTGTAGCATAGGAGGAATAGGCTATACCATATAGCCTAGGAGTTTAGTAGACTATGCTGTACTATCTAGGTTTGTGTAAGTACACGTTCGCACAACGACGCCTTTCTCAGAACGTATCCCACTCGTTAAGCGACGCATATCTGTATTTTCGTTCCGAAATTTACCGGGCCTTTCAGAGATCCGGACCACCGAGTGATTGCTGTATTTGCGTTAAGAGGGGCTGACTCGTGGGAGGGCATTCTCGCGGCAGTGCTGTAGAAGATTGAGTCTTGTGAGATATACTATAAATACCAGATCTGCGGGAGTTTACTGCCTCCATCTGCAGCGTAGTCGAAGACAAACAGATAAGGTTGCGCGGAAAGAAAAGATCTTATTTGGAAGGACAGGATAGGCAGTTGGAGTCGTAGCAATTGTACAATGGGCGGGCCCGGTAAGCTGCACTGAAAAGTGCAGTCTACAAGGCGTCGTTTTTGGTGGAAACTTCGGGCTGACTGTGTCACTTTCTTCTGATATAAGGGAGTGGTGTGTTCCCTGTGGGTTCCATTATATAAAGCTGGTCGTTGTCACGAGGCGTAATCGAATGTTGAACCACCGCAACATTGTGAAGACACAGATGAACAAGTGTAACACAGAAAATCGCGGATATACTTCGACGTTCTTAGGCCTATTGCAATCACCTGAGGTGTAAGAAGAAATTTCTGGAACACATTCAAAATGCAAAGTCGGCCCAAACTATGGTAATTCTGCAGTTTCTCTGATACGCGCTGTTCGCACAAAATAAGTAAAGTGATGCATAATGGGGCGGGTCCTGGCTTCATGATTCTTCCGATCGGATATGAACGAAAATTTCCCTAATGGATGCCAGGTACTTTAAGAGTTTCAGGCGAAATTTATTTTAGATATATCTTAATTCTAAAGTTTAATTCAGTTTAATCGTATCTCGCAGAGAAGGTTCTTCGCACAAAGATTAACTTACTTAGCAAAATGATGATGGCGAAATTTACCTTTTATAGATTAGTTTACGGGTACCGATGTTTCGGAGAAGCTACTACCTGAGAAGAGTGCCTTCTAGGACTGTTCCGAAATTGAAGGCAGGACGACTCTCCGTAACGTTGGTATACCAATTAGCCCGACGTCATATCCCAGGAGACGGCGACCTGCATTAATGCAGCTGTGGGAACCTCGCTCCTCGCATGGGTTGACCTAATTTCTTCGGGCTGTCACAGCTAATGTTTATAATGACCGCCTGCTAATTAATGCGAAGACGTGTTTTGACAGAAGGATTTAATGAATCATATTCGGGACGGAATGCAGTAGGTGAACTCATCAGTCAACTGGGACTTGGGACACAGTGTTAAGGATAATGCATTTCAGAATCAGAATATCGGACTTAATATAATTATGTTGAATTGGTATTATGAGTCGACGCAGTGCTGAAGGTGTAGCTGATGGATGCTGTGGAATAATTTTAGATTTTCCATTACGTGCCTTATAATTCAGTGTCTGTGACTTTAACCAACAAATGCAATGAATGGAGTAATTCGTAATTAGTTGATAAAACCGAGATTTTTCACCTGTAGTAAAAATACAATTATATTTTTTTATTTTCTTTATTTTTAATGTAACCAACAACTGCACAATTCATCATCGTCATCATCATCATGTTCCCGAAGGGTTAAGCGTGTTTCCTGTTTCTTGATCCTCAAGATGAAGTTGATCCTTCCATCTCTTCCTCGGTCGTCCTGTGTTCCTTCTTCTTTTGGTTTATATTGTAGAGATGCACTATTAATTTCACGAAATTATGTATCACAACAGTGTCTCTTTACATAATCCACTTTCCTACTTGCGAATTATGTAAAGAGAGACTGTTGAGATACATACTTTTGTGATATTACAATTGTGCATTTGTTGGGTATAATAAAGATAATAAAAGATGCACGGTACATGTATTAAAATAAAAATAATTATGCAGTGTTTTGATAGCCGTAAATATAAAATTATTAAGTGGTCTTGAGTCTCCTGCGTGTCACATTCTGCTATAGAATTATAATAAAAGGTAAAGGTAAAGTGTTCCCGTTACAGGCCCGGTGTGGCCCAGAGGGTGGGTAGAGATATAACTCTACTCTTCCACTAGAAGTGGGTGAGTGGTCAGCAGCACGTCCCGGCCGCACTTTACCCCCGGTAAAGACCCAGTACCCATTTTACAGGAGGCTGGTTGGGCCCCAGGGCCGGTCTGGACGGGCGGAAAATCTCGTCCCCACCGGGATTCGATCCTGGACCGTCCAGCCCTTAGTCAGTCGCTATACCGACTGAGCTACCCGGCCCATAGAATTATAATAGTAGTAGTAATATCCGGGTTGGTGGTGGTGGTGGTGGTGTTGATGGTAGTGGTAGTGGTATTTTAATACTGATAAATGTAGGGAATCTTTGTTATTCCTAGGTATTGTTAGCTCCACCCTCTAAGGGTCATTGAAAGAGAAACTCTGCCCTACGCTTTGCCCAGTACGCCACGAATTTTTTGCACTGGGAGGCATGAGGTTCCGCGGTATATTCTGTTTGGTTCAATGGCTGAATTTTCCAATGGCTGATCTCATTATCGGTACTGAATTCTCTTAAATTTATCGAACCTGGTAGCCGAGTCTTGTTTCCATTTAAATACTCGTACTTTCAAATGGAAGATTCTTGGGCCATTCAATGACTCTCTTTCAATTGCATATATATAGCATTAATGTTAGGAATGTGAATTTGACTGTAGACGGAAAGAAGCGGTCGCGACCTATTTTTAAGACCTTACAATGAAAAATCTCTTAAACGGAACCAGGCATAAGGGAAACCTCTCCTTAGCGGAAAATTTTTGCAGTTAGGGTTATCCAGTTTTCAAGTGTCTGTATGAAACTGAATCTGTAACGGAAAATATTTCGGTCCCTTGCTGTATCGTAATAGGCAGATTTCACTGTATTCGAACATTTTACTACAGAGGCTGAGGACAACAACAAAAGATCTGTATTATAGCCGGCCTCCGGTTCAAGACTCGAACCTAAGCCTTCTACATACGAAGCACTCAACCGCAGTATCTGATAATTTCGAAGCCTTTTATTTAAAGACGCTCTCAGTTGATGAATGACTTAATGGTGTGTAGCATTGCTGGAATGATGCTGACAGGGGAAAGCCAAGCTACTGTGAGGAAAACCTTTCCTTGTGCCAGTTTGCCTATAACAGATCCCACATGGACAGGTCTGGAATTGAACGCAGGCCTTCGCGGTGACATGTCTGCGATTAACCGCCTGAACCATCTCAAGGCCCTATGTCTGACTGTTGATTTGTTCTGCAGTCTGTCTTACGACAGGTCCGTAGCCTCTTCGAAAGTAATTTCTCCACAGAGTGCGATCTAGTGCTTCCTGTGATAGTAAAGAATTTAAATTATAAACATATTTAATGATTTCTAGAATAGCAGCGCACAAACAAACAAATTAGTTTATATATTGTTTGTTTTATGTTTCTGGAGTCTCTATTATTTGAAAATATATTGGCATGCAGAGTTTGTATGGTGGTTTGTTTTAACTTCGGACAATCAAATGGAACAATTTTCTGGAAAGCGCAAGCGCAGACGTAAATCGAAATTACGCGTTATAAATGGACCTGAATTTGCTGGGAGAGCATCTAAATCTTCCGCTTGAGTGCGCGCTTTCAAGACAACCCACTGCATAATCAAAGTGACCACTTTGCCTAGAATGCAGTATGAACAGCTTGCCGCAATATAATTTTACATATTGACGCTCCTTCACTCCGTGACGTTAGTAACACTAACATGGTGACCATGCAAACGTCTGGGGCGGGAGTGACATGAAAGCCATTCGGTATGAAGTTATGATATTCTGAACGTTTGTCAAATATTATGGGAATTTTTTTCAAATAATGTAAAATACTGACATGGCGACAAAGCGAAATGTATTTATTTTGATGAGTCATTGTATTTTGAAACTTGATTTTAACGTGTCGTAACAAATTTACGTACTTTACGATGTGTATGTTTTGTGTTACATCGTCATGAGTGCGTAATGACCCTACAGGTGTTTGACTTTAGCGTTCCGTCTTTTCGTGATTTTGTAATTCGTAGACGTTCCGTTGCAGAGAAGAAGGCGAACAAATGCATGGAGAAGACTGAGATGCTGACGTCTCCAACGCGGAGAAGAAGAAAGATAAATATATGAATAAGTTAGATAAAGAACACAAGAGAGTAAGAGAGAAAGGCGCAAAGAATAGAAAGAAATGAAGGAATGAAAGAATTTTTGTAAGGACGAAAGAATAGAGACTGTCCATTGATGGGTGTAATTTAAGGTTTTGTATGTCGCGTGAATGCGGCCAGCTATTGGTATGCATACTTCATTCCACAGTTTTGTGGGGCGACATTAATTACTTTGCTATGAGGGGAGTGAAATCGTTGACAAAGCCTGAAGTGATAGGATGTTAAGAAAGAAAGTGAATATCAATCTCATATATTCGTTGCTGACATTTCTCGTGAATGAATCTCTTATCTCTTTATTTAATTTGATCATTTTCCGACGTTGTGCCAGTAATGACGTTACTTTTGGGGTAGGACGATTATGAAGTATGACTTCGCGAGGTTGTAAGAGAGGGGGGTAAGAACTCGTAGGAGTATTTCTTTAGAGGGATTGAGGAAATTTACAGAAAGTAATACCGGACGCAAGATCAGTGTAAACACTGCGTAGCGGGAAGGCATTTGTTATTTGCTGCACTAAATTTGAAACGTGGCATCAGTTTGTATTGCCAAGTTCGTTTCTACCCACTTTCTTAATAAGTCAGTCTTGTTTACAAACTTGTCTTGTGTTTTAATTAAGCGTCTTAATGTCAGGCGTCTGCGAGAGGTTTTGTGTGGGTGTTCGAACGTCTGGGCTACCATATGTTACGAACAATTACGTGGAGAGCTGAATGCAGTATTTATGGCAGGAGTTGTCCTAAATGTTTTACTCCACTGCCACAGAAAGGCTTTGTTTGATCCCAGTTAGCGATGATTTAATAATTCATATTTTGTGTTGCTTTTTCAAATGCACAGGTTATATTAACGCTAAAAAGGTCCGGTTGGTGAATGGGAAAGGATTTCAGCGAAGATTGTCGCGGCCTATGCGATACTTCAGGCTTCCGCCGCGAAGTAGATGAGAACTGCGCTCTTCTGGGTTACTATGCAACGAGACGTGGTAATTTCTTGCTGACGTTTTGGGACAACCTATCGGTCCCTTCTTCGAGGACCGTCATTGCTGTGGCGTGTTTTAAGATGCTCTTCCGGTTTTAATACGGAGATACAAAGGAAAATCGCTAGATAGTTCGTCCAGGAAGGACTGTAATCCGATCTAGACACAAATCGTGTATCCCTAATACACATCTTACGTGTGTAGGATGCATTTGTGGCCTGGTAGAATTCGTGATCAGATTCATTGTGCTGTAGGTACGCCATAAGAATGTTGTAATTTCGGGGGTTTTCCTTGTTACAGGGTTCAGAAAGAGATATGTTAGATACGTCTCCCGTTTCATTTGCTTTGAAGATATGTGCAACAATGCGACATGTACTGATAATTGTTGTTTCTTTTTGAAAACAGTGGATGTGTCTGTCTGTACCAAGTCCTTGCAAGTTTTATCTAACTAATGATCTACTACACCAGTCGAAGCTAAAACGATTGACACTCTCCCTTTATTTCAATGCCTAGTATTTTGCTGCGTATGTCAACAGGTCTGCGTTGTGGTTTGTGGATTTATTTATTCAAGCTTCTTCATTGTTGCAATTAACTTGCGTGGCCCTGAAGATGAAAGCACCACGACCCTTCGAATAATCGGCACCTGTTTACCCAACGACACAGTGCAATATCACAGAAGACTTGACTTTTCTAGGGTGTTTGTTCTCTACGTATGTTAGTTTGCTACTACGATTACTGCTGCTGCTGCTACTATTACTACTACTACTGTTACTACTACTACTACTGTTACTACTACTACTACTACTACTACTACTACTACCACCACCACCACCAACACCACTACTACTACTATTACTACTACTACTAATGCTATTACTACTACTACTACTGTTACTACTACTACTACTACTACTACCACTACCACCACCACCACCACCAACACCACTACTACTACTATTACTACTACTACTAATGCTATTACTACTACTACCACCACCACTACCACTACTACTACTACTATTACTACTACTACTTCTTCTTCTACTACTACTTCTACTACTACTACTACTACTACTACTACTACTGCTATAACTATACTGCCACCACCATTAGTGTCAATGCCACTGCCACTAATGCGACTAGACTCGAATGGTTCAGTTAATTCGACTTGGTGGTACCCTTCGTACTGTCGTTGAGATGAACCAGTAATTAATAAGAATGTCGCAGGATCACTGCGAAAGATGTCGCGTTGTCTTGTACACAGTGACGCACATTGCAATTTTAATTACTATTGTGCGAGTTTTCTAACACTGGGTATAGCAGAAACGCAAAAAATACGCATTTTTTATATTTTCCGTTAAATGTTTAAATTTTAATTTGTTGTTGGTGCAGTGTCTGTGTTATCAACTGACTGTGTTAATTCTGTTATCACACGTCTTATTTAGAAGTGAAACAGGCGTTCGTATTATGTGCAGTATGTTATGTGTTCTTACTCCCAGCAAGTACTATATCAAGTTTGTTGTCGGTTATGGATCTTTCCATTAAAAATTAAACTCGGGACAATACTCCTTTTATCAAGAATCTTGTGCCGTTCTACATCTGGATGTCACAATGTCTATCTAAAATGCTTGATCAGTGATCTCTTCTGCATTATTAAAAACAATGTCACTAGAAACTTATCGCGCTTGATGAAAGGCTTTTCCTCCATTGACACGTTACTCTCGTTGTGAAACGAATAATTTTTCTGTTTGGACGCCAAATTACTTGGTTAAGTGCAGATCGTGATTATCATTGTTCTTGTCATTGTTGTTTACGTACGACGAATTTGGACATGCTGATTGTTGTAGCAGGATTGGAGACAATTCTTACAATAACAATATGAGGTCAGTAGCGCAAGGCACCTTCGTTGATTACTTCACCGTGCTCTGCTCATGCGCAGTAAGAAGTGGGTGAACAAGATGTTCATGTGATTCCAATCTGTCTTGTTCCACGCAGTCCGCATCTCCTCTTTGTTCCTCAACGGCCCGTACCTTGGTTTGCCAGTCCGTGGTTCGCGGACCCTTGGAAAGAGGCTAAAATTCCAGAAAAGTGTTCAGTGGTAGACATATGTATGTTAACGTTATTTGAAAGTAAATTCCCATATAAACATTACAACGTTCCCTACCGTTGTATTTCTTCTAGAAAAAGGAATGTTTTGATTGCAATGCATACGCATATGTGCATCCACACGCAGTAGCTCCGTATTGTTTAAGAAGTGTCGCGTTTCTTGAAACAGCATGGAAATATTTAGTTTCTGACATCCGGAACACGTTAAGAGGAGAAGAGAAAGAGGTGCGTAGTGTAGGTTTATCGAAGGAACTGTTATACTCGTAAAGTGTGGGGCAAGTCTTAAAACCTACCTTCAGATTCCCTTCATTTAGTGCAGTCCATTTTCATAAACGAGTCTCTAGCGACCGACTCATGGCTACATAAAAGTTACGTCAGGGATGGGCACAATGACTTCACTACGTGGTATGTTTGATGTGTGTGTTTTAGGTGAAATATAATTAATTTTTTTTTGTATTGACGGTCGCGTATAATTAGTGATGTTGATTAAATTATAACACAACCAGTCGGTCCTTTTTTTTAAAGACTCCTTATAAAACTGCTTGACATACTAAAAGTCAAATCATCTTAGTATGAAAATAATTGAATATATGTTTGTATATTTGGTGTGTAAAGGGAGGTTTTTAGGCCGTTCCGGTTTGTTTACGTCACTTGCATAGGAACGTGCTCTAAAGATAGCTAGTGAGAGTTATGTTCTTTGCATCCTCATCCTTTATCTTACTACTGAAGTGCTGTGAGCCTGTTGAATGTTTATGGCTGGGATTTTTTAGTAATCACTTTTCTCTAAGAAATTCTTACCTTGTTCAAAATGACTTCAGTTTTTTGTCTTTTAGGTTTTGGGTAGGAATTTCAGGTCAGATAAAACGAGTATTACTGAAAGATTCAACAGAAGAAAGAAAATTGGTTTTTAATAGCAAGATCACTCAGAAGAACCTTGCGCTCCAAGAATGTGTCATCTTCCTGACATGAAAACCGACCAAATGCATTCAACTAATTGCCGAAAATTCAAACTAACATTAACCATCTCGTTGCACGTAAAACTGCACTACGTGACTAATTGTTACTTTATGTTGTGAATTCAAAACAATGTACTTCATTTCTTGTTTATTTACGCGCTTAATCCACAGCCTAAGAGCCAATTACAAAATCAGCACTAATACTCGAGTAGGATATCACATACGTGCATGTATAAAGAGTGAGGAAAAGACACGAGACAAAATAACGCAACATAGCTCACGTAACCGATAATCAGAGTTAAAATTAAATTTAATTCCCATTTTGAACATGTGAGTTCGAGAGCGAAATGAACATTTTTTTTAAATATCACAAAGTAATACATTTGGTCTAAATATAGCTATTATTATTATTATCATTATCATTATTATGCGATATGGATGTCTCTTGTCACAGGCCTTTTCTTCCTGGTGCTTCTCTGGAACCAGCGATGATCCCCACCGCTCAGGCTTCAACCTTCACACTGCAGTACTTTCCGTATTATATGTGATGTTCCAAGCATAGCTGTCTTTTTTGTAGTGAATCTATCGAATGTTTTCCTGGTACAGTTTCCAAATTTTTCCTTATGCTTCTCGTTACTATTCCAGTGGCTCCAATTATTACTGGTACAATCGTACATTTCAGGTTCCACATTCGCTGTA
>Ga0123352_10009790_pt1 | contig 15025 bp, 5 predicted proteins | sample TergutLab28metaG_FD_89700 | JGI IMG/M metagenome (GOLD analysis project Ga0123352, IMG submission 89700) | Labiotermes labralis P1 segment gut microbial communities from Petit-Saut dam, French Guiana - Lab288 P1 | ecosystem: Host-associated > Arthropoda: Insects > Digestive system > Gut ... | reverse complement strand
CCGTGGCCTTAGTCCGCACGCGAACTATACCGACAGAGCGGCCGCCGCCGGTCGGCGAAGTTAGTGCCAACTTTTGCGGATAGAAGGGTGTCACGTGGTCGGCGCAACGGGTCCCCACAGCCGCTAATCTCTGTTTTCTAGACCTGGAGCCGCTACTTTTTTTCATTCAAGTAGCTCCTCAATTGACCTCACGAGGCTCACGAGGCTGAGTGGACCCCGTTCCAGACTACTCAGAAAATCTGGTAGCGCCGGGGATCGAACCCGGGACCTCTGTATCTGTAGCCAGAAACTCTGACCACTAGACCACAGAGGCGGTCATTGACTATATAACCATTCTTAAAATATGTTCAACGATAAGAAAAGTGTTAAAACTGTGAAGAATATTTTATGAACTTATATACCAAATGATGTACAATGTTGTGCTAATTGTTTTGTTGCAATCGGAAGAAATTACACTACCAGTTAATTGTGAAACGACCCCTGAGGATAGGCTGTTGTGTTGAAACACGTAGGGTGTTGCGTACTCGTATTTGTTGGAATGTTGATGTCCACTACATTTGTTTTCTTTAGACTGAAATGAAGTACTATTTTAAACAAAGCTAAGTTGCAGTAACAATCTCTTCCCGGTTTCTGACTGTGTTGGACTGCACTTGGTATTTTTGGGTTTCTTGTCTGTCCATCGTGTAAGTTACTGAACAGAACACATTTCGACAAATTAATCTCTCTCCTTCCTCACGTGAGAAGGTGGAGATATGACATTCTATACAAACGCTAACACCAGTCACTGAAAGAGCCCTCTTCCAGCTTTTTTCTTCTTATTACCTCAGTCCAAGGACCGAGTCATCCTAATCCTGTACATTATAGTACACTTTGTACACTACGGATTGTACAGTAGTGGTAAGCAAATCCCGGGAATCTTGTCGCCCGGACGACTAAACTGTGTAGAGAGGTGCCTAAAATTTTTGAATACTCAGTATGGAACTTATCATGTCACAAAGCTGGCGCCAGTAATTTTGAAATATCTTATAGGTTTGAGGAGAACTTGTGCAGCCCTGTTGTATAGTTTGGGGCGGAAAGAATATTTTGTACTTTAATAGTGCAGTCTACATGGTAATTAAATTGCGGGTTGGTCGAAAGTGAATACTGGGTCTTATTCTGGGCAAGGACGAGGAAATTACTACTTCTCCAAAATGGTCAGAGTTGTTCTGAGACCCTCTCAGGCCCCTACACAATGAGAACCAGAGGATCTTCATCCAAGGCTAAAACGATGGAAAAGTAAAGCTAGCTGATGGCCTTCAAGTAGTGCATAGTTTAACGGGACAAGAAGCGTAAGTATGACGTAACATTATGGCCAGTTCGTGCAACAATTGTTGCAGAGGAAAGGCAAAATTTAATTTTGTGGTTTTCTCCATTTTTCTCATAAATGGTACGATTTGTGGAAAAAAATTAATTAACATAAAATATGTGATTTGATAATTCTCTTTGACTTTTATCTGAAACATTTCTCATTCTAAGAAGAATTGGTCTTCGTGTGAAATACCCGTTATTCTTGTCAGATTTTAATGACACGTCAGTTTTCTCGACAGATGATTGAAAATTCCTCAAATATTAAATTTCGTGAAAATGTGTCTAGTGAGGGTCGAGTTGTTGCATACGGAGAGGCAAACATGACGAAGCTGTTAATCGTGTCTCGCAATTTTGCTAACACTCCTAAAAATAAATGGAGCCAGACAACCACGACACCCAATGCTACAATCATGTACACAGGAACAACTTGGTGTTACCATTAGAAACGTACATTATTTTGAGGGAGATGTTCTTTATTCTGCAGTTTTTAAGGAGTAATGTTACTAATTAGACCACTGAGTATCCATCCATAGCCACTTTTCCACCATCAACCAATCAAGCTGAAAAAGTCAGTGAAAGGATCTCAGAAAAAATGGATAGAGCAAGAAAGTTTAAAAAAAAATGCTTACGAAAAACAAACTGCCTACTATTGTCGATATATGTCTCTGTGACTGTCTGTGTGTGTGTATGCGCGCGCAGACACATATACAGACACACACACACATCATCCGAGCTGTAACAATAATTCTCAATGTAACACGGCATCTTGCTTGCCATAACATATTTCATTCTAAAGGTAGTAGTCATTGAAGCCTAAAATTGCCTTTCGATATTCCTAAACAATAAATGTGTCGCAAGTTGTAATAAAAGCAAATAATACAGCTGCAAAGCTAGATTTATTGTCTCAGTTGCATTACAGAAGAAAGTTTCCACTTCAGTAATTTACGACATAAAGTAGTGCAAGCTCTGTGCATGCAGCACTCAGTCTGTAGCAGTTTATTTAATAGAAACATAGGGCGACCAATGACACATTCTGGGGTGCTACAGTGTGCTGCAACTTAGCTACCGAGGGATGCATTTTAATTGGAAAAAGAAGCAGCAAATTGTATAGCATAAACAACTGAGTTTGGTGTTTGGTACTTTAATCCCGTGTATTTAAAACACCATTGCATAATACAATTCTTTTTATAATAAACATCTTTCATTTAACCGTTTACAGATATTGAGTTGTACTTACTGTACACAGAATTAAATGAATATTATATAGCATTCTTATCTTAGACGTTTTCCCGTCTTTGAAAATTCCGTAGTCTTTACTTCCTAGTTCCTTTGAAAACAGCATACCAAAAAAAAGTTTATCCGTAAGCACAGACTTCTACAGGGTGAGTCTCTCGCTAGAGGCCCCAAAACTATTGTCTATGTATACAGTCGAACAGCGCGGGTTTCTCTTTCATAAATACCGGCAAACAGGTTCATTTAAAGCATGCCAGACAGCATTTCGAACGGAATTTGGTGAAAGACGTGCACCATCGAAGTGTTCCATCCAGAAATTGGTTAAAAGGTTAGAGACAAGGGGAAGCCGATCTAACGCCTGCCGACTTATTTCTTTGGGGCCTATTGAAGGGCAAAGTGTACAAAAATACACCCCACACAATCGAACAAAGACGCTATACGCCAAGAGATTCAAGCCGTCAACTTCGACACTTTGGAAAAGTATTCCAGAATTTGGAGAAACGCATTCAAGTGTGCTTGGATGAGAAAGGAGACCAGTTTCAGCACCGATTATGAGCAGATCATGTTTTGCATCGTTCCCGGTATGTGTATTTAAATTTTCTAGTCATTACCTCAATAACATAATTTTTTATAGACAATAGTTTGGGGCCTCTAGCGAGAGACTCGCCCTGTATGTTATTTCATCCACTAGCAGGTGCATATGTAAAATGGAATAAGAAAATTTGTTATTGTGCCTATGTAAATAACATATCAAGAGTTCGTTAATGACGTAAAGTAGTGTGAAACATTAACCGCCATTCAGTTCAATTGTTATTGTTTACCACCTGCTAAACAAAGGCGTACATACCAGCTATTCTAAAAACTTGGAGATTAAAACATAGCTCCAAAGAACTGAAACTTACTTGTCGCATAACCTGTGTTTCGATTTGCCGTGCGAAGGGAGAATATACAGGACTGTTAATGAAAAGGTACTGAGGAAGCTATTCACATTTGTACCTCAGACAGATTCTTAGTCAGGACACCTACATTTCGGCGTAATGAGAAGTTCTACAAATTCTCCTGTTTACAGTATTAGTGGACCCGCTTTACCTTAGCCGGTAAAGTACACAACAGAGAAAACATGGTTCAATTCCTGGATGCTGCAAGATATTCCTCTCCTCCCCAAATACCAAGAAAGTTTCTGGGGCCCAACCAGCCTCCAAATCAGCTTGTATCTGAATTTTTACACGGAATTAAGCAACAGGAACTTGAATATGACCACAGCGAACCAGTTCCAAAGTTAATAATGGGTGAAACTACACCACTATTCTACCATATGCCTTCATGGCATGCACAGAAACAACATTACATTGACATTAATCAATATTATTTGTGCCATCAAATAAAGAGGAATTTTATATGCGTTTATCCAGCATGCATGAAGAAATTAAAAAAAAGCTTCTAAAACCTTGGCCGCAAAACATGGAATGAGGCACCGTTGAAGACACAAATGTGTGGGAGAATACAGTATTGAAATATGGGTTAAATAAATACGGGTTAGGGAACAGGATTGTCTTGGTCCAAAGTAGGAAATAATGTCACGCTGCTTTGAAAGTGGCAATAAATATTTGAGATGCACACGCGAAGGAATCGATTTATTTATTTATTTATTTATTTATCGATCGATCGATCTATCTATCGGCTAGTACTTCTTAACCGAGTCTGGCCTATGTAGGTTGGTTAGTGTAAGTTTGATTGAAGAACACTCTAGAGCCAAGTTGTTTTTTCCTGAATGTATTGACGAAAACATAACTTTGAGGAGCTGAACTAAATGAAGGGAAAGGTTTTAATGAACGAAGCCTGACTCCTTTAAGACGCCACTGGTGAGAGAAGCCCAACAGTCAGTCTCACATTCAATAACAGTCCGGTTGCCAGAGAGACTGCATCGATTTCTCCAACTCCCATGATAGCATCAATGTAAACACATTAACAAAATAGGGTTTTGTACGCCAATAAAAATTTTTTTGTGTTTGTATAACATAAGGGGCAAACAGAGTTGCAGGAACAGGCATAAAACACTACTTAAGAGCAAAATGAACTCAAAAGTTAAACAGAGTCCAAGCCTTCCTTTCCCTGGTTCATGTATCCACAACAAAGTTACAGTTTCCTTACGTGCACTATATATTTATGCCTACAAACTTCTGTCTTTTCACCATTCAGCCTTTAGCTTTCGACCTTGTCACCTAGCATGCTACCTTAAAATTCAAGGTTCCTATTTATATTCAGAATCTGCCTGGTTCGAATACTGACAGAGACAGGGAGAGCCCTATTTGAAAATCTTAGTTGAATATTATTCCATTAAGTTGAACAGACAAAACAATAACATCAAGAATTACAAATTTTCCAAACAAAACTGTTTTAATTTCTCGTGCATTCATACTTCTTCTCACATTCCTCTGATATGATCCCACTCCTTGTGCGTGATTTCTGATTAACCAAGATGACAAGTCCAAGAGGCGAGTATCATTTACAACATATAAAATGTACATTACTTGATTGTGTATGCTGGAAAAATGAGAATAAAATATATATACAGTGAAGCCCTTCCAAGATTAGTTCCTTTTTTGTTTGCTCATTTGTATCAGTTCTTGATAAGCTAGAATTTTTGCAGGGAAGCCAAATATCATCCTAAAATTTAAGGTAATTACCAAAAACATGTAAAAAATAGTTTCTCAAGAACAATCATTGTATGTAGTAGACGCATTAATAACTCTTTTGTGTTTATGGTTGATGTTGCAATAGTAAGTCATTTTTCGATATGAGAATATGTCTGGCAATAACCACAAGCTATACACCGGCTTCAAACGGAAGGAAATGCAAATGGATACGTTGTTTACCGCCATCAAGTCTTTCCGCATGAACCCAAACTTGTATTACTTCTTTTGGAAGGAAAACTGAACGCTTAATGGAAATTTGCATGAAGTATTTTGTTTATAGTGTTAATTTCCCATGCATAAAGATGAAATTCCCGAAAACGTGTCCGATCTTGATCTTGATCTTCACACTGGACAGAAGGCGTAATCATATTCACATTCCGGCATTTTACCCCCCGCTAAACAATTCTCAATACTTAACACGATTTAGCAACATTTTGGAGAAGAAAAATGTCTGTAGCAATTTCCAGAACTCTCACCTCGATGTCACAGTCCTCAAGCCGGTAAATAGTGACCCGAATCACTGATTTAACCGAGTTCCCATACATATATCATAATATTAACGAAATTAAAAATTTAAATAAAGAAAAATTTTAACACTGAAACAAACAAGGAAGTCGTGTAAGGGATAATAATGATAGGTGGTTTGATATTTGGAAAAGCAAGAAATTTGACGCCCATAAAGAGAGAAATATCATAAACTCGTAAATTTCAGTACTTGTGCCCAAATTACACATTTTGAGACAAATATGTTTGTGTCCAATCGTCAGTAATTAAGAAGCGTGAACTGTTGGGACAATAGCCCAATACGTCTTGTACAGAATGAGCAAGAAGTCTCCGTGTAAGTGTCCAAATTGCGATATGCTTGTAGTTATAACTGGAAACCTTAATGAATCCACAGTACTGACTTTTGTAAATGGCAGAAATAACAATGAATGGCATGTGACAGAGGTCACGTGTGCCACCTACAAGGTTTTATGTACGGGACTTCTTCACTTCCGACAGAGTGCAGAACCTGCCTTTCACCGATGCACGGCGTCATTCTGCCATCCTGTGTAAGATAGCAGACATATAAAGAATGTTACATATATGTTTTATACATAAAAAACTTCTTGGACGAAGCTTGGTGATGAAGATAATGATATTTATGATAATGATGATGATGACGACGACGACAAACATGATCATAATGATAAAATTGTTGAACATAGATACAAGCGAAGACAGTGAATCTACGAGACCACAATGGTAGCAAAATCCGATAATGATGACACAAGTATTTACGATACTCTAAGTGTGTGTGGAGCGGATATGAGGAAGTCACAGAAAGGAGGAATCTTTGTAGAAGAAACTGTCTGCGTGCTGCAGAGAGCTGTCAAACTGCCTGCATCGTGTGATTATTTACTTCTCGCGTCAAATGTCATTATGCGGCTCTTCCATCTAAGGGAGCGAGGCGAAATTTCTTGTGTGTAAGATAACACGGTACTCTTATTGCGTGCGACAATGGTGTGTGGTACAGGGCGTTCGAAAATTCACTGTGCTGTTGCTAATGCCAGAGCACGTAGTAATGTAAGACTTGACAAAACTGGCAGGTTTTGGAGATAAAGGACCACAACGCTTTCAAAACGTAGTATTCTTAAATATATTTTAGTCCCTGGAAGAGTACTGCCAGTTTGAGAGCAAAAGGAAAGAATTTTACACGCTCATCATCCACGTACTTTTTGTGCCCATCTGTAGATCAGTGTAGTAGGTAAGACTTCTTCGATATAGCGTGGAGTTCACCGAATCTGACAAATATGCTTTTCTTTTTTTTTTTGTTACTTCTGAATTTTTATTTTACTACGGCCGTTTTCTCTTTCTGGAGACCAGTTAACTCTTTTAAGGCTTATGTGTTCTATTGATCTGGTCACTGGCGCATCTCAGTAGACACTCATCCTCCTCGTCTCTGAATTCTGAACTGTGCCATCCCCGTTGTGTGTATAAATAAATAAGTATAGGTATTTAGTCAATATTGACTAAATACCTGTACCTGTTTTTCCTCCTCGTCTGTTAATCATGCACATTCTTGTGAGTACAGCTCACTATGATGCACAAATGAATGTTACGAACTTGGAACGCTTGCTTAATCCAGCCTAACCTCTCATCCCGGCTAAAATATTTACTTGAATGAGAGCGTCGAACTCTCGTTGGTCAGAACGGAAAATTCTTTTGTCACATTGGGTTCAATTTTTGACGGCGTCAGGCGAGTGCCCTTTCATCTTCTGTTACATTACCAGTACTTCAATTTGCCCATGTATTTTATGAATTAGCCAGCTAGACTATTATTTTTTATGTCGGTTGCTCACAGGGTATTCGAAACTTAAGATTTCTGGAGCAATGACCTTCCGCACTTCACTAAATGTTTCTTGAATGGACGTCTACTGTGAGTTTTATGACGGACTTCAAGCACTCGATATTTGTGCACTGCACTTAGTCGTCATTCTAATGTATACAGATGGCTTCGAGCCGCCCGTAGCTGAGGGCTAGCAGTTGTTTTTCCTCGTAAAAAATTGTGCAAACAAAGTTCGGCTACAGAACTATGAGACCCTCAACCAGAAACATTATCCATATTACTTTCATCCTCAGGTTTTACACCCAAAACCAAACAGCAACGGCAGTCACATGTAGATAAGGCGTATAAAATTATTCGCTGTCCTCTTTGCATCAGACTCGGAGATGAGGGCTCTAGGCTTTCCGAAAAGACAATGCTGTCACAGACATGCAAGTTTCCTTGCAAGACATATTGTTACAGCCGTACAAGTTTCCCGACAAGACAATACTGCCACAGTCGTGCAAGTTTCCTGACAAGACAATCTTGTCACAGCCGTGCAAGCTTTTCTGATCTGATATTTTATGCAGAAAGGAAAACAAATACACGGTTTTGAAAGGCGTATCACACAAGTGCAAAATAATGACTACACATTTTACACATAGCATTAAATAGCCCTGCTTATTTCCCCACGTACGGCAGAATGCTTAGAATGATGCTCCCAACTAAACGTAATGTTCTCATACAAATCACCATTAACACATAAGTTCTATGACATATATTCCGTGTTTGCTATGACACAGAAAACGAATTTATGTGTACTATTTTTAGATATATTACACCTCACTGTTTGCATAACATAATTTTTTTTGAGCTCACATCACTTCGTTACTGACCTTTTGCGTACCTTAAATATGATTTTTAGCCTGTTTGTTGCATACAAACATTTTTATGGTTTGCATTATTCAATGTTTGTCCTCAGTACGGAAATAAGAAGACCAACCTGTATGACCTTGGTACTGCGAACATTTCGTTTGATTTTCATTCTGCATTGTACAGTACATCCCCTGCCGTTCACTATAGATGTGGCATACTGTGCTTCTCTGTACCCATCCTTGTTGGCAGAAACATCACGAAAGTGGAAAGAGGGGCCTTTAATGTTTATTAAAGTCTCTTTTCCCATCGAATGAAAAAACATTTGTAGCTTTCTCTCCTCATTTGTGTAGGTATCTCCGTTTTATTTGCTTCTTTTATTGTCCAAACTAACAGGCAGGAAATAAAACAGAAAGCACATTATTGCATACAGAAAAAGAAATATGCGCGGAGAATTGGTAAATTCTGCTAATGACTAATTTCATATGTCGAACACCGAAATTTTTGTGAGAGAACGTAACTGGAAAAAGAACAAAAAATGTTTTCGGTAAGCATTTGTAAGGACTCATTTTATTTCTTTTGGTTGACCACATTATTAATGGCAATGAACCGTCTGTCACTGACAGATTGTTGCGTTATTTCACAACACTTCGAAATGTGTCGCTTATATAGGTCTACATTGTTAGGGTGTTCATACCAAATAAAGTGGAATTAATGTGAACGTAAGTAGATGTGTTTCATTCTATTGTCTTAACTCCGTACTTAAACTGTTGTGGCTGAGCAAAACAATAGGAGCACACATTCAGAGAGGCAATCAAGCCCGTTTAAAGAATTCCAAATTCTTTGTGCTAAACAGGAAGAAAATTCTCTCTGATTCTTCCATAGCCTTATATCCCACATCATGTTTTCATTGAGTTCTTTCAGGTGCGCGGAAACTTGTTCACCAGGTACATTTTTAAGAAATTATCCAGGATATAACAATAATAATAATAATAATTTCTCTCGTTCAATTTATTTGTGTATACACGACTCGTGCGAAGGCTCACAGTGTAAGATCCGGTTGTAACGGTTCACATTCCTCTTCTCTTAAGACAACATACTATATCATACACACACATACATACACGCACGCACGTACACACACACACACACACAGAGGAAGTGGTTCACTGTAATTTTGCACTGACCATAAAGTGCATTGATTATGTGTAACAACACGAATGTTTTGTTTGGAGGCCAACGAACAGCACCAGCATATCTCTGCTTACAGACATGAGCTCCTCCATCCTACGCAGTAGGATATAAAATAATGAAGTATAATTAAAAGACAATCTACTCTGAATCGTAAAATTTACACATTATGTCGTGTAACATTTTGTTTTTCCTTTTTATGTCATAAAATAAATTTATGAAATCAAAAAAACCTGTCCGTCTCTTCCTGCCTGTGTGATTCCTCATTTCAACGCATTTTATGTCATTGCAGACAACCATAACGTAGTAATTTGTGATTGCCTAGAGACAGTAACAAAGGGGTGAAGGCATTATCTTGTAAAATGAAGGCGAAGGGAACAGTTAATTTAAAATTCTGATAATGAGTAGACCAATATAGGCTCTCAACATATGCAGCATTTTAATTTTTTCTTAGTCTTCATTTTCTAAAAGTTGTAGTCTAAATTTAAACAGAAATCGTAACTAATATTGATTTGGTAAGATTCTGTAATGTGAATATGAAATATTTGCTACGATGTGTCATGAAATACAAAAAAAAGCATGGTAGCACGTTAAAAGAATATTTAAGTATGACACAGAGAACTAAAAACAACTGCAATTCAACGCTGTAGCTATGTATGTGAAATGTGGTACAATGGTGTTGTACATACACACCAAACAGAAACGAGTTTAAAGCCAATAATTGAAATGCACTCAGTCAAATAATTTCATGTTTAACGGAGACATATTTATGCCTAAATTACTTTTCACAAAAATAAACAACCGCCAATAAAATTTTAATTGCAATATATCCATGGGAATACAGATCCATGGAACTTAAAAGTATGAATTTATATTTTAATATTGATCTATGGAACTTAAGAGCATGTATTTATAAGATATCATTAGGAAATCATTTTTCATTTATAAGCGGTTTCTGACAAATTCGTTCACAGTCTGACTCAATCCTCCTACAAAAGAGGGTTAATTCACACAAATATGGACAAATGTATATACTGTCAGTTTACTATTTATCTCATAAATTTTAAAATCAACTTTCTACACATTTTATGTAGTCAATAGCTTTTAACCCTCTTGCTTTGTTGGTTTTAAATATGTATTACTTAGAGAAGACAAATAGTGAGAAAGAAATATTTTAGCCTCTCAAAACGAAAAAAGAAAACAAAAACTAATTTAATTTTGTACGAAAATAAATGCAAATCAACAAGTGTCTGTAAAGTATGTTAGACAGAGAACGGTAAACAGACCCCGATAGAAAGAAATGTTAAAAACTTTTCTCTTACCAAAACCTTACCTACGTAAGGGTACTTCTTTATATGTAAGTCTGAAAAGTATCTTGAGGATTACAAAGAACAATTTTAAAACAGCCAATCTCACCAAAATTAAAAGTCATGAATTGTCAAGACAGTTAACATTATTTCGCATAAGGTTTTGAGGATTGAACTAAGATAAGTTAGGAAATCTTATATCAATTAACATCAATAACCTATGCGTTAATTAAGCTCTTTTTTTTCCAAAAATTATAAATTTCAATTTCAGTGAGGAATGTAAACTAAAATTTACCATGGATTTGAAATCAAACTTTTATGTTGACAAATGCGACCAATATTAATCAATCACTATACGTGTTTCAAGCAGCAGACTATTAAAACCACAAACTCCAAATAAAATTTAAAATTTTTCTTGCAAACTATCTGCAGGTCCGAATCTACCCTTTCGTTTCTACATAATTATAAATACATTCACTCATGTTAGTAACATGTTCTGAATTCTTTCTGTGGTGCAACGCCTCAAATCTGGCCTAGGCTGATCATATTTTAAGTTTCTAGATTACACAATTATACGCACGCACTCGCCCACATACATACACACAGAGTTTAGTACCCCTCTAAACGAGTGATCAGCCTGCTACAGAGAAGGCTGCCTACACGTTCATGCCCTCAGCGGGATTCGATCCCACAATCTCAGCAACCGATCGGTCGGTATAGCGACTCGCTACGGGATGCAAAGTCCGGGGATCAAATCTCCGTGAGGGCGAGATATTCCGCATTCGTCCACACCGTCCCTGGGGCCCACCCAGGCTCCTATACAATGGATACCGGTGCATGGCCTCAACCACCCCACCCCATCTAGCGCCATGTTTGAAGAAAAGGAAGAGCTATTCCTCTACTCCATTCTAGGCTTTCGTAGCCAGTTCTAGGTTGACCTTTACCTTCATTAGAAGGAGGTGGGTGGTAAGCATTATTCCCCGGCCATTTTACCCTAGGGGAAACCCGGTATCCATTGCACAGGAGGTTGAGTGGGCCTAGTGACCCGTCTGGAGGAGTGAGGAAAATCTCACATGCAGGGGGGTGCGAACCCCGAACAATCCAGCCCGAAACCTCATTCATGTAAACTCTTGCTTAATCGCAAAATTCCGTAATATAAGAAATCTTTGGTTTTGATTTTATCAAGGAAGTAACGACAGACCAATTCCAGGCGCTTCTCTTGGGCCTTGTTACACAAGATGTTTCAGTCTCTCCAGTAGAGGAGGATGGATCTGCGGGTCGATAACTCCATATTTTTCGACGTTACGAAATAACAAACCATGCTAACTGTTTTGAGCAGTCACACAGTCATTAAACAATTTCGTTAACTTTCGTACGTGCAGGAGCAACACAACAGTAATTTATCTACCACAAACCTACTCGTAGTTTCTTGAACTTTCAGTGCTTTTCAAGCTGCACTGTATGGAATTGGATTCCTTCGTGCTTGCTGGCTGTTAAATTCGCCTCTTTTTGGTAGTGAGTGCAGCTGTCAAACTCACAATGCAGGTTAACCTAACTGCTATTCTAGTCACATACATTAATCTCTTAAAATTAAGCTGGCTTTTGAGGCCATAACTTTTTTAACTTACTTCCAGAAGTTATTCTTTTGGAATTCACCGAAAGCCATGAACTCATTCTTTTAGTTTTTCTCAATTTCTTACGAAAATTCCTCGACTAGTTCCTCCATATTGAATTAAAGACTGTATTCGTAGTATTATACAAAAGACTGCAAAAAATAAAAAAAGCAATAGTCTTATAAATACACGACACTGTGGGATACAATTAAATCCAGGATCGCCATTTAAACAACAGCATTCCACAAAAATAGAGCTCTTTTCACCAGCAAATTGGACTTAAATTTAAGGAAGAAACTAGTAAAGTGCTTCATTTGTAGCAGAGTTTTGTATGGTACTGTAACGTGGACACTTCGGAAAGTACATTAGAAATACTGGGAAAATTTTGAAATGTGGTGCTGGAGAAGGATGGGAATCAGTTGGAACGATCGTGTGTGGTATTAATTATCACAGAGGGGACTGACGTAGGCACATAAGAAGAAGGAAAGCGAACTTGATTAGTCAAGTCTGGCGTAGGAACAGCCTTCTAAGACACGTTATTGAAGGAAAGAAACAAGGAAGGACATAGGTGACAGGAAGACGCGGAATAAGATGTAATCAGCTACTGGACGAACTTAAAGAAACGTGAGGATACTGGAAGTTCAAAAGGGAAGTACTAGAACGCACTCTGTGGATGAATCGATTTAGAAGAGGTTATGGACCTGTCGTAAGACGTAAAGAAAAATGAAAGACAGTCCTTTTACACGTTTCGGCCTACAATGGCCTTCTTCAGGAAGACAAATAACAACGGAAATTCAAGTCTCACATACTCAATAATGTTTACTTAAATATGTTTGTAGGAGGGTGTCAATATGCGGACAGACAGGCAGGAATAATTTTTTTCCTTTTATTAAAAGCTCCTAAAATTGGCCCATTACAAAACTGCAATATCACATGTAAGCCCAGTACCGAAGTTTGTTTGGAATAATAAATAAGCTACACGTGACTTTAAATTGAATTTCAAATATAACCCAATTGTATTTGGGTTATAGTTTTCTTTTTTACATTCTAGGTTACGCATTTTTAGCTGTTCACAAAAGCGAATAATTTTAAAAATTACGTGTACACTAGCTGTCGAGCTCAGCAATTCAGCATTTCATGAATCAAACTAACTTGTAATTCACCACAACACAACACCGTTTCATGTCACATTTACGGCTAAAATATTTAAGCAAAAGGCAAAAACGCATTAGTGTTATTAACATAGTCGCATGTGGTAGTAGATTTAGCTGAAATTAGCTTCACTCTGGAAATTAAACCTTTGATAATCTTGTACTAAAAAAATGCACTGGATATGGAATGTTAGTTCTAATGGTATTACATCTGTGACGTATGAATATAACGTCACACGCCCAGAGACTGTAGTCTGAATGTCGCCATACTGATAACGTCACATATAGCACACTACGAGCTTCTAACACTAATTACGGTCACTACCGACATTGGATTAGCTCAGTCGATGTAGTGACTAATCTACGAGCTGGGTAATCCTGGTGTAGTGGTTTTATTTTCGATGGAGCTATTAAGTTCTTCTTTTCCCCAAAGCGTAAAAACCGGCTCCGGGCCCGACACTGTTTTGTATTCCATGGGTAACAGGGTAAAGCGACCGGTACGTGAAGCTGGCAACTTAATTCCGTCTAGCTCCAATAATAAGAATTGTGAAGCTGTACCTACAAGATTATGTTTTCACATCATTTTAAACCTGTAGCTGGTTAATTGAAATACATATCAGACTACAATTAAAGGTTTGGGGACGGCACTATTGACTACTTCAAATCATTGGTTTGATATTGTGTTTACAGCCCACCAACACATCCCCTTCCTGCACCCGCTAAATCCAGTCCACGCTCCCATTTATATTTTCTTCGTGTTATTTGTAGAACCTCCGACACAGAGACCGCTTTGAAAACCTACACTTCCATGGGAGGCAAGTATTTGAACATACCTAAATAAACACAGTTAAAAAGGGTATATTTCAAACACAATTTTGAGGTTCGGGACTTGTGGAAATTCCTGTGAACATCACGACGGACATTAGGGTCACGTGCAAGACGAGAAATGTTTAATTAGGTAAGAGATAATCACCTTCTCCAAAAATTACTCTTGCACTAAGGAACGTGTTATTAACATATTTACGCTTACACGTCAGTCTCCGTTGTGAAGTTATATTCTGCAGTTGTCTTCAGTGCATGGGGTCTTGAGCACCCGGTTCCATTTGATTAAAAAAATATATATGTAATTTTATGCTTGTACGTTACCTCCGAACCTGAAAGCAAGGGGCAGAACTGTCGCTCCCGTTTCACCATTTCACCCCTCCCCCCCCCCCCCCCCCCCCCGCCCTTTCCCAGTTTTTTGCATTACACACACCATTTACTCTACCACACATCTAACAACTCCCCCTCACATATTTTAATATTTTTT
>Ga0123352_10009786_pt1 | contig 15027 bp, 7 predicted proteins | sample TergutLab28metaG_FD_89700 | JGI IMG/M metagenome (GOLD analysis project Ga0123352, IMG submission 89700) | Labiotermes labralis P1 segment gut microbial communities from Petit-Saut dam, French Guiana - Lab288 P1 | ecosystem: Host-associated > Arthropoda: Insects > Digestive system > Gut ... | reverse complement strand
TGGTGAGAAAGACAAAACATATGAAACATAGTCGGTCCTGGGCCTTCTTCGGACCGCAGGTCCCCGGACTCACCCCCCCCCCCCCCCCCCCCCCCCCCGTCTGAGCGTGCTTCCAAACAGAACAAATCCGTAGAAAAAAATACGCTGCGTTCCACGGAGTCGCACATGTATTATAATTTACAGGTCTGTTACAGTCTTTTAGGATGTGGCATCACGTAGATAGAAATCAGCGTTTCGGAAGAACCTGCTGTGTCCATAAGACAGAGGCACTCCTGCCATCTGTTAGTAGCGACGGTTACTGGTATCGATCCCTGAACGCTTTGTCTGTTGTTTTGAAACACTGTAAGGAACAAATACACAGGAAACATAACAAATCGCATTGTCTTCGTGGATTACAGGACGCCATTTCGTGACTTTGAACTACAAAAGTCTAAAGCCAAGCAGCTTGTATAAGATGATAGTCTATTAATACAAAAACGAGCCATTGTCCGAGAACAGTCGTTGGCGGCTGACGATGTATCGCCGCACCCATTAGCTCGGCTTCGTCCGTTCGGAAGTATCACTCTGCGAAAATCTCTCTCTTGACCTGGATTGTGAAAGGAAAGCAACCTTGAAGAGAAATAAGTGCTGAGTACTGTCAGCCAAATCACATTCGTTTCGAATGACAATCGCCTATTTCCGACGCCTTTCTCAAGGATCAGTTTCAAAAGGTCCATATTTCCTACCCCATGTCTGTTCGCGTGTAACAACTCGAGAACCAATATATGAATTTTCATCAAATACAACAATGTTGATTTTCACTACAAATAGCAAGTTCAAATTTTTTATTAAAAGGGACTGCATTAAGAAAACAATGTATTAGCAAAGTGCAACCAAATCCTGTCTCGCCCTTGTAAGGTCCCCGGTTCAAATCTCTTCCCGGAGATCGGCTACTATAAGCTAAAGCTTTCCGTGGCTTTACTTAGTGCCTCCAAGCAAATACCGGATACTACTCCAACTTAGAACACGATCGTTTCGTTTCAATTAATAATCAGCTCGTTTCTCATTAATTATATTATAATTCGACAGCATATACCATTAGTTAGTGACAGCATCGGTAAATAAACCATACAATATAGACAATGAATAAAGCGTGAAGAAAATTTTTCCAACTTCGTTCTTTCTCTATTCGAACGAAGATTTAGACTGAGATCTGCGCTCTTTTCGGTCCAAGATGGACTGCTTGATCCTTGAAGATGGGACCTACAGGTTGTTCCGAAACATCGGTACTTCTGTGCTGCTTAAATTCCCCAAAAGAACGCAAATCTCATTTACACCGCGGCGTAAGCCTGAAATCACGCCAGACTCAGGCTGCGAAAAAAAAAACGCCACTGTGACGGTACTACCAACAAAACTCAAAACCGCAGTGTAGTCGATACACATGAAAATCGTAAATATTGTACGGGTACACAATTGTGGTATCGTGGGCTGCACACACGACCACAACTATGACATGCGTTTATCCCTCTGAAGCCTCATGCCATCTATTTTTAACATCTCAGTTCCTACCTCACAGCGAAAACGCATGAAGTTTATCTGCCGAAGTATTGGGGTAGGCACGCAGCCAGAACCTTTTAGGCGATCGTTTGATTAACTACGACCGCTGCAAAAATACAGGAAAGCCCTAAATTTCTCTCAAGCATTTGATAATCGATTATACGATCTTATTCAATCGAACCATTCTAATTATAAACTGTTGACTTTGAACCGTACTCGACGACTGTTTTGAAGATTACCGGCGGCAACCGAAAGAAGAAAAATTCGGATGGTTCACACGCGGCCTGCGGACCGCCAGTTTTATATGCCGCGCCTATAGCACGAAGTGACAAGAAGACGAGCGAATAAGGTACTGGCAAAGATGGGTAACAAAATGGTCATGCCCTACCTTACCACTCAAAATTTCCGTGAAGCGACATAGAAAAACCACCAAGAAAAAAAAAATCCTTCAAAATGCCCGAACAATTCGAAAGCCACTCTCTGTGCCCGAAGTATGATCCTTGTAAATAACCGATTGAAGCATAATTTTTTCTTGTATGTTTATTTCTATTCAATACATGTTTCGGGCAGCCATGTGCCCATCATCAGGAGAATTATCGTACCAATGCGACACCTGGTTTATGTCACTCTGTGTAGATGGCCGTCTGGTATGTAGGTTCGGATGAAACTCATTATTTCTATTCTCTACATGTTTCGGGCAGCCATGTGCCCATCATCAGGAGAATTATTGTATCAATGCGACACCTGGTCTATGTCACTCTGTGTAGATGGCCGTCTGTTGAGTTTCATCCTAACCTACATACCAGACGGTCATCTACACAGAGTGACATAAACCAGGTGTCGCATTGATACAATAATTCTCCTGATGATGGGCACGTGGCTGCCTGATACATGTACAGAATATAAATAAACATACAAGAAAAAATTGCGCGTCAAGTTGGTTATTTACAAGGATCATACCAGGATGCACGGTCAACAAAACATAAACAATTGTGTCCGAAGTAGTATATTTCTTTCAAGTTTTCTAACTAAAATTAGATGCGATGGCTAAAGTACTTCCCACGTCAGCCTGCTTCACTGACATTCTGTGTATGGTACTGTGGTGACGCATGCAGGAACCCAAAACACGATAAACCTCGTAGAAAAAACTGATATCTACAGTTAGGCAGCTGTTTTATTTGCATTGCCCTTCTGTCCATCTACATTTCCGGAGGAAGCAATGTTGCCTTACGGGTACTAGGCCTTCGTGTGTATAAACTTCCCGTATTTATGGTCACATCCGTCTACAATCGTTTTCAGATGCTCGGATGTTCTGAAAGGCCACAAACTGTCGCTTCCGTCAGCCTTGCAGCAAATGAGTAGCTAGGTTGTAGCAACGGAACACTGTTGAGGATAGACATCGGGTCTCGTTCCTCTGCATAATGCAGGAACATCGACCGTGCCAAGTGGGTCACGATCCGGGTTTGAAATATAAGTATTAGCATCCTCGGTGTTGCTACCTAGTACATGGTCTACTGACACTCGTTTCTTGCATACACATTCAACGACGCGCTGGCGAGCCTATAGCGTGCATATTATTTGACAAGTTAGGAAATGTACACAGGACGCGTTCGTTGTACTGCCCTTGCAAGTGTCCTCCACATTTTAGCAACAGTCTGCTCTGCTCTCCTCAATAGATTCGAAGTCTATCGTGCTTGATTTGATGTTTAGATCTTCAACTGTTTCTTCTGTTGCAGCTCGTACCTCACATACAACACAGTCTGTCTCAGTTTTTAATTTCAGATCGTCAACCGTTTCTTCGGCCTCATATCGTACCTCACATAAACACAGTCTGTCTCAGTTTTTAATTTCAGATCGTCAAACGTTTCTTTGGCCTCAGCTCGTATCTCACATAGATCACGACATAAACGCACGCAGGTCTTCATGTGGCGGCGTGGGATAGCGTAGTCGGTGTAACGCATGGGTCTCCAACCCGCGGCACGCCAGCTTGTGGTATGCGCCCCGGCCCACATTTGTAAATTATGTATGGAGAATAAAAATCACACAATAATTTAGGTAGTTAGATATATAATTTACCGCTACGAGGGGGTTCTGATAAGTCCTTAGCCCGACCTACTTCCCGATGTCGTAGGCCGTAATCGATAGTGTTGTTGGAAAGAGGGGTCTGTTCTTGTGCCGAATTGCAAGCCTTTTCTTGTTATAGAGGCGGAAGCATGCCAGCCGACGCGCGCGATTTCAACAACATGAAAACGCGAGCTGTTATCAAGTTTTTTTTGCAAGGCGAGGCGCCGAAAGAAGGGCACGCCACTGTGACAGAAACATTAGGTGAGCATGCACCATCGTATGCCACCGTCAAACACTGGGAGGCCCAGTTTAAACGTGGTGATTTTTCCACCTGTGATGCGCCTTGTTCTGGATGACCCAAAACAGTGACCACCCCGGTGATTATTGATCAAATTCACGCGCTAATCTTGGAAGACCGCCAAATTTCGGCTAAATCAATAGCTGAACAACTGGGCATCTGACGTGAGCGGGTCGGGTCCATCATTCATGAAGTCTTGGACATGCAGAAGCTCTCCGCGAAGTGGATCCCGAAATGCCTGAAGGCGGGTCGAAAACGTCAAAGATGCCAGTCGTTTGAGCAGTTTTGGAATTTTTTCGGCGCGATCCAATTATTTCCCATCGCGATTGGTGAGCATGGACGAAACCTGGTTATATCACTATGACCCGGAGACAAAGCAACAATCAATGGAGTGGCGGCATAGCGGCTCATCCCACCCCAAAAAATTCCGAGTGCAAAAATCCGCTGGCAAATTTCTCGCCTCGGTTTTTGGGATCAAGACGGCATCCTCCTCATTGATTATTTTCCAAAGGGCCAGACTACCAACGCGCAGTATTACTCATCTCTGCTGGTTCAACTGAAGGACATTTTGAAGGAAAAACGCCACGGGAAATTCACCAAGTGGGTCTTGTTCTTGCACGACAATGCCCCGGCTCACCGGGCACTTGCAACACAGAAGAAAATTGCCTACCTGGGCATCCAGTTTCTTGATTACCCACCATATTCTCCGGATCTGGCCCCGTCGGAGTACCACCTGTTCCCTGGACTGAAAAAACAATTGAAAGGTCACCATTTTTCGTCCTACGCGGAGGTCATTGCTGACGCGGAGAACTGGTTGGACGGACAGATTTCAGATTTTTTTTGAGTGGCTTGCAAAAGTTAGATCAACGGGCTAAGAAGTGTATTGGCATTCGTGGGGAGTATGTTGAATAAATCCCGAGTTTGGTCGCTGTAGTTTGTTTCCTTCCTGGTCGGGCTAAGGACGTATCAGCACCCTCTCGTATATTGTCTCGTGCGGCCCGCGAACCAGCCCGCAATAACTGGTGTGGCCCTTTGCCATGGAAGGGTTGGAAAACCATGGCATAGCGAATCGTTTTGGACTTGACACTGTGGGGTTCGAATCCCGGTAGGGGCGAATTTTCCGCGCCCGCCGAGACCGGCCCTGGGGTCCATTCGGCCTTCTATACAATGGGGTGAAGCGTCCGAGGCCTGGCATTAATCACCCATCCCCATCTTCGACAGAGATTAAAGAAAGAGTATATCTATACTTCTACTCCCCTTCTGGGCCCCATGGCATGTTACAGTATAATTTTACGTTCCCTTTACAGTGCGTGACAACAGAGCAACTGCAGAGTGACGCATCCCCGCGTTGTCAATTCGTTCGTATATCAAGTAACTAGTGTTTACAACACAAGTCCATTAGCTCGACTTTTCATTACCCAGCATATTTCGCAGTGGCTACAAACAGACGGACTGCACACAGCTGAAAATGTTCACCTAACTTTTGCCTCTGTTTAAAGTAATGTACATTTATATGTTTGTTTTACGAGGAAGAGATGCTATTACGGAACTGAAGTAACGTGCTAGCCCCAAATTTATACCTCACACGAAGTAGGAGGTATAAAACTGCTCTTGATTGCAATTCGGTATTGCCTAAGTAATACCTCAGGTTCGCTTCCTACCACTTACCGTTAACATGCTGAATTTCATTTGTTTCTCGGCTGTCAAACAAGCGGCATTCTCGCCGTTCGACGCGAGAGGGCTTTCTGCTGCAGACACAAGGAAATGTCTGTACTGCGCATTCGCAAATGACACGATCTTGATTTGAAGATCCAATTCTTCTGGGATACGGCGCCGTGTAGACTATCGAAGGAACCATTCTTCATTTATATTATACCGATATTTCAGGCTTTTGCCACTGTGCAGGTGAGATCTTCTCTCTAGAAGGATGTGCGCCGTTCCTTGGCAGCTTGTCATCCACGTTTCGGAATAAGCATTCTTGGTTCGGGACAGCGTACAGGCCCCACCATTCAAGAGTGCTCCGAAACGTCGGCAACGAACTACCAATCTACGCCGCGCAACATCCCAGAAGACCAAAGACTTCATTACTAACCGCTCGCTGATCAGTGATAACATGAATGAAGAGTGAAAAGCAATACAAAATATTACATATACGGTCACATCTGAAGCGAAAATAAATGCTGTGGGCCATTTATACAAGATTTGCGGTTTTGTCATTCGCAGATCCATGGATATTACGTTGATGGCCAGAAACAACAGAGGAGCGTCGTGGTGGCTCGTGTGTCGACAACAAAGTCCGGGTTATTTGTTATTCGTTGCTTCCAGAAGATGCCAGACACGAGTATGATTTATTGCAGTAAAGGTTGTTGTTGTTGTTGTTGTTCTTGTTCTTGTTCTTCTTCTTCTTCTTCTTCTTCTGGCATTACAGTCCTTGGAGAACCTCGGTCTCCTCCACAATTGCCCTCCACTGTTCTCTGTCCTCTGACTTACATCTCCATGTCATCACGTACACGTTCTTGATATCTTACCGGTAGTGACGCTATCTTTCAAGTCATCACACTACGTATGCAGAGTTGGTTCGACGGATAATAGCGTGGCCTTTACGCCGAAAAATGACGATATGTTTTAAGGATGGGCTTTATGTTGTCACAGATCTTCTTCTTCTTCTTCTTCTTCTTCTTCTTCTTCTTATTCCATCGGCACTACAGCCCACTGTGGGCTTTGACCTGTCGAACAATGTCCTTCCATTTTGTTCTATCCGTCGCCCATCTCTCTCCAACTTCTCACTTCCAGCACTTAAATATCTCTTTCTATTTCGTCTTTCCATCCTTTCCTGGGTCTTCCCCTTCGCCTCGTCCCTTCCATTTCTTGAGTGAAGATCTTTTTGAGCATCCTATCCTCCTCCATTCTCTCCAGGTGAACTAACCAGCGTATCCTTCGCCCTTTTATCCACTTTACTATATTTTCTCCTTTGATCATCTCTTCTAGTTCTCGATTCGTCCTACCTTTCCATTCCCCGTTTCCATAGTTAGGGCCATATTCTTCTAAATATTTTCCTTTAAAAAATTAGCATAGCTTGTTCTTTTTTCTTTGTCAACGTTCATGTTTTCCGCTCCACACGACACTGCCGGTCTTATTAGTGTCTTATATAATATAATTTTAGTAGCTCTGTATAAAAGTCGACTCTTGAAGAGACTTACAGAGGCAAAATAAGTGTTGTTACAGATCACAGGGCATAAAACTGAAGATGCAGGTTTGCTGAGAAGCTACGTGGTGTAGAGTGGTAAGCAGCTACACCGATCATTCCTGCACAAATGTAATGTAGATAGAAAACAAAGGAAAACGCCTATTTAAAACTAGTTGTAAAGTGGGAAAGCAAAGAACCTTCTATGAGATTAAGGGGGAACACAAAATGAAACAAATATTTTGGGACGAGAAGTGAAATGATTGCATTAATAGCACATTAATATTAGTGCAAAATGTGCGTGGAATAATTAGAAGACAGACCAATGTAATTAACAGAGATGAAAAAATCCGAGCCTCGTAAAAACCCGGTGTTACACGGGCTCAGTCAGATGTAAATTCGAAATACTCGTGCATCCCAATAAATTAACATTGTGGTTAACGTTATCATTATACCCCTGCTTCGAAAGATGGTAGTGCCTTCATCCTGAGGATCAAGAGATCCAGGAAGAATGGCAATATGCATATACTTACTTACTTATTTACTTACTTACTTACTTACTCCATGGAGCAGAGTCCTTCTTGAGAAGCTAACTGGTTTGCAGCTATTCAAGAAATTCCCAGCATTTTGTGGAACCCGAATGTTCATTACCGCATTCACAAGTTCCCGCCATCTGTCCCGATCCTGAGCCAGCTCAATCCAGTCCATACCCCCACATCCCACTTCCTGCAGATCCATCTTAATATTATCCTCCCATCTTCTCCTGGGTCTCCCCAGCGGTCTCCTTCCCTCACACTTCCCTACCAAAACTCTGTACACGCCCCTTCCCTCCCCCATACGCGCTACATGCCCCAACATCTCATTCTTCTCGATTTTATCACCCTCACAATATTGAGTGAGTAGAGACCATTAAGCATCGCATTATGTAATTTTCTCCACTCCCCTGTTACCTCGTCCCTCTTAGGCTCAAATATTCTCCTCAACACCCTATTCTCAAACACACTCAGCCTACGTTCCTCCCTCATTGTCAGCGACCAAGTTTCACACCCATACAAAACAACAGGTTATATATATATATTTATTTATTTATTTATTTATAATGTGTGTGTGTGTGTGTGTGTGTGTCGTCCGTATAAGGGACCAAGGTTTCGTATGTGCACTGGTAGAGTAATTCATGTAACAGCAGGTATCGCAACATGACATAAAATGCAGTGAAGAGTGTCGGGGTCAATACAGCCATACGATACAGACTGCGACACAATAAAACAGTGAGAAACCTGAAAGAAGCTGGTCCTAGCGTGAGAGGTGGAACAGTACCTAAGCGTCCTACAGCTTGACACTATAGAAAATAAGTGAAGTCATATCTGAAGTTCTCACTGTGGTTACACTGCCCGCTTTTACCTTCACACTCCAAGTAGTGCGGTACACAGAGAGGTCTAAGAAGGTTTCTGACAAAAAGTGCTGCCTTCGTTTTCAGCACACAAGAACAATTACTAGTTCTTATTCTTTTGTCCTGAACTGGAGCAACGTGTTCTTCCGAAACGTGGGTTTTCAGAGTCCAACAATAAATACTTTTCAGACTTAAGAACTGCGCGCTTCTGGGATATTATGCAGCGAGTAATGGTAAATTCTTACCGACGTTTCTGGACAACCTATCATTCCCATCTTGAAGGGTAAAGAATCCAAAAACAAAGCCGGCTGTCCTAATAAGGCGTTTATACAGGACAGAGTGGGGTTGTGATAAGTTCTCAGTAGTGTGGTGCCAGCCAGTATGGTTGATGCAAGTAGTCGGGAGGGACGGGGATTGTAGTAGGCAGTGTATTAGAGAGCCGTTCCGGGAGGGAAGAAATTCTAACAGGTGCGGTGGCGAAACGCAGGAGAACATCTACATGAGCAGGGCGGGAGGAAGGAAAGGAAAGAAAGTGCAATAATAGATAAATAAATAGATAAATCCCAACTAACAATAGGAGAGGGGCAAAAGTCCTAGTCCGGCGCTGTTCCATGGTATAAATACTACGTTGAGAGCTGGGAGACACAAGAACACAATTGTGGAGTAAAGGCCAGGAGCAAACTGCAAGGAAAAGGAGATAAGAAGACTAGAACAAAAAAGCATATAAGTTGTCCCGAAACGTCGGTAAGAAATTACCACAACTTGCTGCGTAATAACTCAGAAGAGCGCGGTTCTTATCTACTTCGCGGAAGAAGCCTTAAATCGCGCATGCTCAGAATTCTTTCTCAGACTGGGGAATAAAAAACATTGAGTACCTCAAGGGTCAGTTCCAAGATTCTTACTTTTCATCGTGGTCATAAATGACCTTCTCCAAGAACAGTTACCGCATCATAACAATTAACATCCTCTAATGACACTATTGTCATAATTTGTAGTCAAAATATTGATAATTTCTCGTCAGTGTCACACACGATTTTGTCTACTGTGTGTAAAGGGTTTACTGCCAACAGGTTGGCCCCTCAATGTAGATAAGATGAACTGAAGAAAGTTTATAACGAATGGTTTTCCACAACATCCACTTAGGTAATGGCCGTAACAAAAAATTGCAGAAGAATATAGAAATACAAAATTCCATGGTTTACAAATTGATAGCCACATGAACTGGATAAATCATATCAATTACATGGTTCCAAAATTATGTGAATCTTATTATGTAGCTAGGTATATGTTTCACACCAGCAACACTGACACTTCCAAATCAATTCATTTTGCCTACTTTCACTCTATAATTAAGTATGGAACAATTTTAGGTAATTCGTCTGGCAACAAAAATATATACACTCTACAAAAAAAAAAGTTGTTAGAATTATAGTTGGTGCAAAAACCATTAAATTCATGTACGTGCCTGTTTAAGAGCTGGCAGATATTACCACTTCCATGGAATCATATACTTTCATTAATGAACTTCACTGCAAATAACAAAAAAATAATAATAAATTCAGCAGTACATGATTCTAATACAAGGAGTAAATATCATCTGCATATAATAATTGGCAACCACTCAAATTCTAAGAAAATTACTCACTATTATGAAATCAAAATACTAAATTTATAATGCAAATTCACAAGTATAGAGTATGAAGAAGTTCAGTTTACACCAGCTTTAAGAAAATGTTTAAATACACATTCTTTTTACTCTGTTGAGGAATTTATAATGTTGAAAAAACCCTAATCAAATTATCTGCTCTATATAATGGATTTGCATAACATTTGTATATTCTTTGAAAAATACGTATAATACATTTTATTGTATATTGTGCATTTTTTCATTCTTGGGTATGTTATTCCACATCCTAGGTCACCTTGACTAAATTTGGGATGTACAGAATGCCTAACATGTGCATGTGTGTGTGTATGTGTGTATGTATTTATGTATATATGTATGCATGCACGTTTATACATCTTAAAACCATATCCACTGATATTCTTTGCACACAATGCAAAATATGGACGAGTATTAATGTGGAATTTGTAGTCCTAGAGTACACTCCATCTGTAGTTATTTTGGGTTTTACAGGTTAACTAACCCTGGAGGAATATTAAATTTAGGCCAATAATTTCATAGTGGAGACAAGGAAAGATTTCACCTGAAACATAACGCTAGACCCTTCGCCTCTTTACAAAACACATATTCTATCAAGTTTCAAGCTTAACAGGCATATAAAGTGTGGTAGTGGCTCCTGATGGTTTGAGATATGTCCCAGTGGCGGTATGATATTTCACGTTCTCTCCGAAGGAACATCGAATTTAAAAACAGTGCACCTTGGAATCAAACCAGCAATGGCTACGTAATTCGTTACATTACTACTTTCTTCCCATCATACATTCTCTGTGGTTTTATTCGGCGACGCCGTCAGTACCTCAAATTATTTATCGTCGGTAATACACAAGTGTGGATAAACCGGGGATGATTTGGACAAAAGCGGTCGCGGTCTTTGCCTAATCCAAGCACAATCTCGAGATTTGCCTCAGGCATTTATGTAAACCATGAGAAGCATGTGGGTATACATGACATCCCTGCCGATATTCGAACCTGATACCTGCCAAATACACTTCTATACCGCTACTCCTATAGAGTCCTGTACAAATCCTTCCTGTAATGACAGGACCCCTACAACAGCTGAAACAATAAAACCGCAGAAGGCAATGTACAGGCACCTGATTACAAATACATGACGAACTACCTGATAACTGGCGTCCAGCAACAGCCACACGTAGCAACGTAATTCACGTGGGAATCTATGCCATTCAGAAACATTACACTCTTATGTAAAATTTTTCATCTGATACCGCACATAACTCACTAATTATTCCGTTTACGCCGCCAACGTCAACAGCGCGACGCCATTTTGCAGTCACCGATTAATAACTAACACGGATCGCATGAATAGGAACTAAACTACAATCGAAAATTAGGTTAGGTTCTCATTTCACTCACTAGATAGCATTACAAGCAATGCCGTTAGTTACGTCGGAGCAGACAAATCACTAAAAATGGAACTTTGTATGTTGTAAATGTATTATAGACACATCAATCGATTATCTCCTCCTTATCTAGCAGGCGCCAGTTTTTCTGGCGATTTGCGATACGTCATTATCATTTCTTGCCTGCAATTTGTAATAAACCGAATTTGAAACTAATGGGGTTGTGAAAGCTTTCCGAAATGACGCACAATTTGTTAGTATTACAACCAACAAAGGCACAATTAATAGCACAAGCGTATACAAGGGTATCTCTTTATATAATATATCCTCCTACATTTTTCGACATTTCTTTATCATCTTCAGGGAGTTTTACATTTCTGCCTTGCTCAGTTACATGAATTCTTAAAACTGAAACCATAAAATTATTAAAATAAACTTAATCGTTGTTGAGTGAACAATAAAATCCGTTCGACAATACACAGATACACACTGCTCGTACAAGAGATTATAACGTCGAACAGACTTTATTGCATCACTAAACAATGATTAAATAATGTTTTAATACTCTTAATAATTTTATGGAACTGTGATTTTAAAGCTTCAATTTTAAGAATTCATGTGACTTGGCAATGCAAAAATGTAAAACTCCCTGATGATGACATAGATATGTCGAACCATGTAGGAGAATATATTACATAAAGACATACTGTTGCGTTATATATATATATATATGTATATATATATATGTATAAACGTATAAAGGAAATAATGGGAGTGAAAGGGAAGCCGGACATCGTAGATATTATAGAGCAGAAAAGACAACAATGGTATGGCCACGTCAAAAGGATACCAGAGGAGAGAATACCAAAATTAATTATGGATTGGATACCACGGGAGAGAAGGAAAAAAGGACGTCCAAGAAAAACGTGGATAGAAGGAGTACAAGCAGCCATGACAACGAGAAATTTAGAACCAGATATCAATGGAGAAACAGAGAGGAATGGCGCTTCGTTTCCGGAAGACGGCAACAGCTGTTAAAAGACCGGATATATATATATATATATATATATATATATATATACACTGTTGTGATAGTAATAGTGCATTTCTCGGATGCAATTAAAACAATAAAAATGCACGGTACATGCATTAAAATAATGATGCATAATTTATTCTGTCGCTGTAACATTCTGCCGACACAAAAGTACATCACATTACATCTTTTCAAACCATCTGTCCTAACTTGGCCTGTATCAGAGACACGTTCGTTACGTCATTTTGCAGTTCTATATTTTATATTTCCTTGCTTGTTTAGTGTGCCAGTGTAGTTCGTTCCGTAACCTATGGTCAGTTGTCTGCGCAATGGAGGACAGAAAATCAGCGTTCGATTTCCAGCGGGGATTGAGCTTTTTCTGTTTAACAAAGTGTCCGGGTAGCCTCTGACTGCCACCCAGACATTTATCCAAAGAGTATTGTGTGCCCAGAAGGTAAAGCAAGCAGAGTATGTACTTAGCCACTCACGTGAAGTCATGCCATTCACTTGGAAGGACTTGAGAATAAACACGAAAATCGTTAGGACAATAGTTCGGCAATATCTGCCAGACGTAGGTATTGTGTTGTTGGCTAGCGGAAAGTGATGAGAAACAGATTCCGCGAATAGGACAATGAGTGATTTCTAGAAACAGGAGATAGTACTAAAGGGTAAAGTAACTGTAGTTTGTATGACACGAGACACGAAATTACTTCAAGAAAAGTGCATTTGATTCATATTGGCCTGATGTTACAGCAGCCTTTACCCTCGCGTAAAAAGCCCGGAAAGTGGCTGACGTAATTTTATAATGACGTGCCGTATAGCCGATGGGACAGAGGGCCGTGACGTTGTGTGTTAATGAGGCAAGATAAAACCGCGGCCAAGTCTGATGAGCTGTAAGTCGACAGAAGGTGTTGCCAACTTACAAATGTAAGTCGACAGAAAGTGTTGCCAACTTACAAATGTAAGTCGACAGAAGGTGTTGCCAACTTACAAATGTAAGTCGACAGAAAGTGTTGCCAACTTACAAATGTAAGTCGACAGAAAGTGTTGACAACTTACGTTTGTAAACTTTTCGGGCAGTTCTTAAAATTTTTAAACATACGGCGTAATTAGTGGATTTCTTGCTCCAAGAAGAAGAGATATTATGTATCACTGCAGGACTCATGTCATGGTTGAGGCAGTTAGTTGCTGGCCTGTCAACGCGAAGGCTCGAATTCGATGCTAGATCATTCCTTGTGGGGCTTTTAGTAACTAAAGTGGCAGTGGGACAGGCTCTTCGGATTATACATACTTGTGTTCTTCACTTTCAGTATTTTTCACCAATTATCTCTCTCCCTCTCTCTCTCTCTCTCCCTATCTATCTATCTATCTATCTATATATATATATATACACAGGGTGTCCCAGGAGGAATGTGCCAGACTTCGGGAGGGAGTTCCTTATGTTAAAGTATACCGATATAACCCAAAACACCTATGTCCAAAGTTTAACGGTTACGGAGATAATGGCCAGAGAAATTTGAAACTTTGACAGGTGTTACACACTTATTGATTACCAAATACATATTAAAACTGGCAGGAATATGTGGCTTATGTAATGTTAATATCTGTACTTAACATCAAACTAACTTGTGAGTGACATAAAGCCATTAAATTGAACTAAAAAAACACTGTCACTCATGTCATAGTTGTCCTTAGGGTTCCAAGCACTATACATGAGAATGCCCAGCTGTGACGTAGCATGGCTGACTGCGCATTCCGGTATAAGCTTACTACATAACTGTACTAAAATAAGTACCTGCTTTACAGTAATTGTTTAAAGTGTCCTCCACCAGCTGCAATGCAGTTTTCGGCACGCATCAAGAGGGATTGAGTAGCGGAAGCAATGTTGTTTGGATGGTTGCGGAAGTGTTCTGCCGCTGCAAAAATACGATGGCGCAGTGCTGCTCGTGAATCGACCTTAGTTTCGTACACTAACGTCTTCGTGTGGCCCCAGAGATAAAAATGAAGAGGCGTAAGATCTGGCGACCTCGGTGGCCATGCAACGGGTCCACCACGACCTAACCAGCGGTTACGGAAGGATTCATTCAAGTAGTCTCTCACGTACAGAGTGTAATGTGGGGGAGCCCCAACATGTTGGAAGTACATTTGGCTCCGTATCATTAACGGGATGTCTTCCAACAAACCTGGTAACTCATTCCGCAGGAAGACTTTATACGCATTTCCCGTTAAATTGTTGTCAAAGACAAAAGGTCCGATCAACTTGTTACCAAGCAAACCACACCATACATTCACTGTAAATCTCCTTTAGAAGTTGCTTACACTTTTCTCATGCGGATTATCATGGGACCACGTACGCACATTTCGTAAATTATTTACACCGTCCCGGGTAAAAGACGCCTCATCACTGAATAAAATGACGCTTAACATTTCGGGATGAGCTTTTATCCAGTGGCACAAATCCATACGCTGAGCATGGT
>Ga0123352_10009782_pt1 | contig 15030 bp, 11 predicted proteins | sample TergutLab28metaG_FD_89700 | JGI IMG/M metagenome (GOLD analysis project Ga0123352, IMG submission 89700) | Labiotermes labralis P1 segment gut microbial communities from Petit-Saut dam, French Guiana - Lab288 P1 | ecosystem: Host-associated > Arthropoda: Insects > Digestive system > Gut ... | reverse complement strand
TAATGTGACTTTTTATAGTGTGACTTTAGCAAGGACGATATGGCTCCCTGATGATGGTCCTAGGACCGAAACATGTCGGAGCGTTTTTAATGTTTTAATGTGTAAATTTTATAAATGTGCAGTAGTTGGTATAATAACTGAGAAACTACTGTGCATGATTAAATTTTTAGTGCTTCCACAAATGCACACATTCAAACAATGAATCCAATGATGTTACCCATTCTTATTTTCCTATAGATCCACATGTGACTGACTAGAGCAATGAAGGCACAAAAGGCAATGAAACACTACTATAAATTCTTTTATAAAAAGTATGAAGTGTGAATTAACATACACCTAAAGAACACAATAAACAATCCTAGAGTCCATTTTGTAAAATATGGAATGCTGCTCCAAGGGCCCAACTGATTTCGTGGCCATCAACTTGTTTATAGAGCTGAAAGATAAGTTAAAATTATTAAATACGCACACATAATAACACTTGTTATTATTCTTGTGTTCAGAGGGTTCGTTAATGACAATCATGTTGGCACCCATAAAACTTACATAATAGGTGATGTTTGAACAATGAAATATTTGCACTCCAGCTGAAGCTGCAAACATTGTGTGGAATATTCTGAACTTAATTTTTATGATCTGTATGACGTAGGCAGATTGGAAAGTAATGCTAACAATGTCTTTCCTCAACCATTAACTTCATAAAGGTATACAGATCCACAAACAAGCAGCATGTCTGGAGTCACTGAAACTACACTGTACTCACAGTTTGCTGTAATTACTCCTGTCCATATTCAGACAAAAGTTTCACAATTTGCATGTGACACGTGGTGATGTACTGTTACTATTAGTTTTTAGAATATCAAGGATCTGTGGACAAGAAAGTTGGGAACACCGTACTCTTTTAACATGCTAAAGTTAAGAATGTCATTACATTTGCTCTCACTTTATGAACAAATGTAGTGTCCAATAACTAACCTGAATTTAAATAATTAGTCTTGGTCAGCTGACACAAGAATGGACTTTAAAATTCACACTGGAATTTGGTGGCACTGATTATGGAAAAAAGTCCATGGAAATATATGTAACTACATCAGTGGCATGCATAGTTTTCATCTGTAACATTACTGTCCTGCTGAGTATTTACTGAAATATTGTAGAACTTTTGTGAACTCATTCTATTAGAATGGTTAAAGTCAAGAAGGAAATTTAATTTTGGTAATCGTGATCTACCAACTTTGAATTTGCTTCTTAATATTAGCAATTCTAATAGAATGTGTTCACCAAGAGTGCAGATATTACACACAGGCATTGTGAAACCAAAAGGTCGTACAATACAGTGCTACAAAATTAACTTCTGAACAGTGACAGTGTCAACTATTAACATCCACATTCTGAACATCTTGTACTATCGTCAATGCCAAGCGGTTAGCACTCCTGTTTTGAACAGGGTACTCCCATTCTCTAATTGCAACCCACAGTCCAGTTACCCTGAAAAACAGCTTGTCATGGTTTCCCTTGGTCCCACCAGGCAAAAGCCAGGAAAGTACTTCATTGCAGGTAACTACTTCCATGCCCTTTGAAATTTGCTATTTACCGATGACTCTAGCATGTGAAGCTATACAGTCAGAGCCACTGAGTTCACTGTTAACTTTAAATAAAACAAATCAGAAATGTTCACATGACTGCAAAACATCAAACATCCCAGTCAGCATTTTATGTTAAATGTTGACACTTTTTCTTTTCCTGATTCACCATGCTGACATAAGCTTCAGTTGTCTTACTGTGATCATACACTGAATTTCAACTGTCCGTCCATCCATCCATCCCCCCCAATACTTTCACAAAACACAAATCTTTTGCAATTACATGAGCAATTTAACATTCTGATACTGAGAAAATACACTAACTGGGGTGAAGACAGTTGAACATGCAAGAATATGACTGATCTTCCAAGGCATGTATTGTCCACTTTCTTACAATCTTACTTGTGACAGTACAGACATAACTTACACGCAGTTTTTTGTCTGGAGATAGTCCAAAGCCCTGTTGGAGTAAAACTGTTATGTAGGTGAGGTCCAAACACATGAATGGCTGCTCAGTATTTGGAGTTGCACATGCTGAAAAATGAAAATAGCCCTTTAAAATCCAGAATGAACATTTATATCATACATAAATCTACAAGTTTCAATCTTATGATCTCAAGGTTACCTAATTTTATTCCTGTCAATTTTAGCCCACTTCTTTCAATGGAAAAACAAAGTAATGAATGTGTGTGTGTGTGTGAAACCTCAGCAATTACTAGCTTCTCAAGCATACACAGTTTGCCACTATACTTTCATACTAGTACCTGTCCCAGTGCCAATCCGTACAACACAAATCCCACAAGGATCAAACCCCGGTATGTGTGTTGAGAAGCCAGCAACTAACTATATGGCATGGCCTATTCCTTGTTTAATAATCCAGATCTACAGTTGGGGTCACATATCTAGCCCTTGCTGATTACTGCTACATATGAAAGCCCTGTTGATGGGATAGAGGTTGCAGTTATTAGAGGCAGAAGAGAAGACATGAGCAGAAGTGGCAGGAAAAGGTCTGCAGAAATGTTTCCAGGAATGGTATGGTCACTAGGAGACACCTGTAACAACAGAAAGGAACTATGTTGAGGGTAGTGTGCAATAAAACATGTCATGGCAACAAACAAACCCATACTGGCAAAACTTCACAAACTTTTTGACTTGACCATGTGCATGTCTATTCTGCTGTTAAAACAACTGTACCTAACTTTCATTGTTCTTAGCACATTCTTCCTCAAAATAATGTACTTACTTTTATTTGCTGCATCATGGAAATCACTTACGCTTACAATGCCACCAGTAAACGGATCTGAAAAGCAGACAGTAAAACATGTTACTGCTTTGTAATAAGTTAATACAGTGGGAAGATCTTTACATAATGGAAAGAAATCTGTTGAGAATTTATGGTCACAGAAGAAGTGAATCTGCCATTACAATGATCAGCTATCAACTAACGTCTGAAAATTGTTTACATGTCACAAATATTGACAAAGCATGTTTTGTTTTTGGAGATAATTCCCACTCAAAACAAAATTAACCCATCAGCATGGCCATTCAAAACCGCACGCTCATCCTTCCTGTGGGAGTACTTTTAAATGTCACTGTAATTTTTGCAGCACAAAATTTAAACTGATGTAACTTCTGATGTTTGTAATATAAACATAAAATTTTTACAGCACTTTCAAAGTAAAATGAATTACAATGTTGAATGATTATTCAGGCACACTGTGGATGGGAACACCATGAAAAAAGTTAGAAGTGAAGGTTTCTGTGGTAAAACATCCATCCAAACACAAACCAGCCCCACATTCATGACACCAACAGTTGGATTTCTTCCTTACAACATGTTTAGAACAAACAACTCATCTTTGTGGTTTAGCCTGTCTCCCATAGTGTGAATTATCTCCATAAAATGGTGTTCACTGTGTTTTATGAAGTGGGTCAACAGATGGACAATTATACACAGAATGGGACACAATAAATCCCTGCTCTCCTCTTACACCGTTGATCAGCAGGAGCCTGAATGTAAGACAGTCGGTTGCCTTGCTGTGTGACACAGATTTGTGAATCACCATACAGTTACAAATGGCATTGCCAAGCATCATGTACCACACTGTACATTTCTTCTGCTCCACCAGATACAACTTCAACAACTGAATTTTTATACCTGTACCTGTTGTAGGCACAAGCAGCAATGGGCTGCCTTTACAAACTTATCCTGAAGTTCCATTTCCTGCACTGTGTAAATTTCAAATACCCAGATGTACCTTGTACTGTTTCTGTGCATCTCATATGATTTTATGCCATATATGGCAGCTTTCAGGTGTACATATGCTTTAAAGAGAGCTTGCTTTCCATGGAGCAAAGAATCATACATGACAATATTTTGATTCAGCAGCTGTAGCTGCTGAAATCTTTGGTGCAGCTGTCAAATTAGGGGGAAGATTTTGAAAGGTTTGGCTGGCCCTTCAAATTCACTTAGTGCCAAGATGCCACTGAAATGTAGAAACTTTTTTAGCTTTGTGTTTATTTTTGTAATATGCCACTCAGCACTAACATGAACTACATACGTTTCATGTTGCTGTATATGCACGATGTCATGCATAACAGTCAGGTCAAAAAACTTCTGAAACATGACTGCAATGACCACTAATATCAAAGTGTTGTCCACAGACTTTACAAAACATCTCTTGTGAACCTCCAAATGTTCTAATATTTTTTCCACAAAAACATTCTTGGCAACCCTCCCATTCCCAATGTCATGAGAATCACCTTTCATTTCATCTTGACTATGAGTGATTTTGTGAGTTCTCTGGTATAATAATTGTGTATAATCATATTAATCAGAACTGTCTTCATTAGGATTATGTTCCCCTAACATTAACAGCACCTAAAATTTCATTTAAAAGCTCAATTTGTTTAAACTGTGTCAGCCCACATATGTCTCCACAATGGTCCCACCAAGATAAGTTGATGTTATTCATTCCTTCAATGCTCCTTTGTTCATCTGAACACCCAGTGCCTTATCAATCAGAGTAATGCCCTACAAACAAAGAACAATGTGTGTCTGGAGCAGATTAGTTGAAATCAGGTGCCAACATAATACTTAGTTGCATGGCTAGAGGCTGTACAAATAATGCTTGCTGCTGAATGTACAGTGTACACCAAACCATGTTTAAAGAATTTAAAATTCAGGAACACCATGTACATAAAACCATGCAATGTCAAATAACACAGTGTCAACACTAAAAGACAATGTCTTATTTCAGTGGCACATGCCATAAACATTAAATGTTAAGATGTAAGAACAAAAGCATGAAGGCAGTCGTACTGGGATTAAGAATTCTTGGCATTTTACTCATATTACCATGCTCATCACGTTACCTAATACAGAAAGCAATGTTGTTGTCAATTGTTACAAGCTTTGTGCTGTAACAGAAGAACACTTGGTATGATCCAGTCCAGTGGTACATAGTTTAGTACAGGAAATCACCATGACACGACTGAAACTAACATATAAAATTAAGGTGGAGTATGGGGCAATTTAGTCTGTAGTTCAACGCTGTTTTACGATGTTTTTATGCATACGATCTCCAACTTCCAGGATTCCAGTTCAAAGCAAGCATATCTATTGTCTCCTGTGCCATATAAATGCAGTCACTACATGACTGGGAAGCATATGTCACTGCGAGTTGCCGTATAACTTGGAAAAATATATCCCAACATGAATACCACAGAGCTGTGAGGACTGAGATGGAAAGTCAAGCCTCTAACCACAATCAACAAAACCCAAATTGAGAAACTTCATAAAATTACAACTAAACACACAAGGGTAAGTGAACAATACAAGCCTTTTCACTGTTCTCAATGGTAGCATTGAAAAATATGGCAGATGTTAACCATGTTGACCTTTCCTCATTCTAATCTAGTTGGTGTTCATTGTTTTTGAGTAGTGATTAATACTGTGACACGTTTAATATGGCTGTTCCACTGATACAAGAGCACACAAAGGAATAACAATGTGTGATCCCATTTTTCTGATAAGGTGAAGTGAAAACTACAACATTTAATTATAAATTTAAACAATATATAGTCAAACACAACTCAATGATTTTATTAAGGTGTATTTCTTACATTGTTTCATTCAATGACATGTTTTGGCTCTAGTTACGAGCTATTGAGGTTGATTACTTTTCTTAGTAAGGTAAAATATACAATTAGGAATGTTGTTGCTATTGTTACCTACAAGATCTCACATAACCGACTAGTCTTTTCGCAACACAACATATGGACAGAGAAACCAGTACACCACAAGGAATAGATGCAGGTATATTCAACGATCTCCACTCACAAAGTAAATAATATTACAACAATTCAAGAAATTATTTTCTTTGGCACAAACAAACATACATCCGTCAACAAATACTTCAAAATATGCAACATATACAAACATACCATCTATTTAATGAAGCCCACACACCGAATTTCCAAGAGAAACATTTTACATCAATTCATAAACAACGTCTTAATTACAAACGACCAAAACATGCTGCACATAAGGTCAACAAACTTCCGATAACTTCCACAGACCTATGTTACATCGTCACAAAAACCAATGCATCAATGAAGAATCCACAAACACAGTTAAATAGAATAATTTTTAGTACTCACACCACATTTCTGTCATTATAATACCCCGTAATTTTAATATTCTATATAATTAACTTCCACCAACTTAATATCCTGCTACACAGCAGAATCAATGTTAAAATTTTTGTGTGTTATATGAGATCTCGTAGGTAACAATAACAATAGCATTGATAATTGTATATTTTACCTTACTAAGAAAAGTAATCAACCTGAAGATGGCTCATAACTACAGCCAAAACATTTCGTTGAATGAAACAATGTAAGAAATACACCTTAATAAAATCACTGAGTTGTGTTTGACTATATATGGTTTGTATTTATAATTCTACACAACACAATGGAGATGTCTCACCTGAAAGTTAAAAACTACAACATTTAAGTAATAATTGAATTACTAGGAGGAAAGATTAAAAAGGCTCAAAAAGAATCAAAGTAGGGGAGATTACAAGTGATGTGGTGCACTGACAGCAGTTATTGATTGCAGAATGTGTTTAGTCAAGGAGGTCAATGAACATAACTCTGAAAAAAAAAAAAGTCATATTTAAATTACTGCATCTGAAAGGAGCTTCAGTCACGATTCCAAAGCTCAAAAAGGCAGCATCATTTGGTCATGACTCAAGTGTTTTGGAAGAATCAGAAAACTTGAAAATTACTGGAAAAAATGCAAATAAAAGCAAGTGCTCACATGAAAAAATAAAATATGTTTACTGTGCAGGTTTTGTAAAAGTTTATAAAACCGCCTTTCATTATTTGCTTAAATTCAATATTTCAAAAATTTCCCATCTGTTGCATTTAATACATTTACAAATTGAACATTTTATTCCAGGTGAATAAATATGAATATATTTTTCTGCATTTGAAGCGTTATGGGCATAGTTTATCCACGTAACATATTTTGTCTCAGAAGAAACCATAATTCATATCAAATTTGTAAAATTGCATAAAAGATTCAAGAAAAATATCTTCAAAAGGAGCTCAGAACTTTCCAAAGCATTCTAACAGTAATTCGCTTACCTATGAGACCATATTCTGTTGCTCTGTCATAGTAATATGAGAAAGCACCTATAGTTTTTTTATTCAGTTCTTGTGGCTTATCCACTTTATTATTCACATAACTACTAACAATCTTCAGGCATTCCTCAAATTTCACTATGGGATATTTCTCTTTCATATTTCTGTCTACGTTCACCTCCTTATAATGAGGTATCTCCGGTCCCCTGCAACAAATATTTTTTCATTAATTAATGGCTGTCCAAGGTGCAGACATTCATAATTTTTTATTTGGTTTATTTTACTCCACTGGTTGTGTGTCACATAAGAAAGCCCGTCACCCTTTAATGGATGAACTGAATGTTGTTCCATGAAATGTGCAACCTTTGTGTCTGAAAGGAAAAACACTGTCCTACAGTGGGCACTTGGGCATTGAATTTGAATAGTGCTCCAGTCACAGCAGAAAATCTGAAAATCATCAAGTCGAAAACTGAGCACAGTATCCTATATTATTAAATCATTAAAAGAAGCAATGAACCCTTATATGATAAGCATTTATTACGCAAATTTTCTTGCACTTCTGAGGTGTAGTATAATTTTATGTGGTGGGGATAATAAAAGTAATAAAATATTTAAATTGCAAAAAAAGGGTCATTCAAATAATAAGTGGTATTGGTAAACATATGTCTTACAGACAGATATTTAAGGACTACGACATATGCACGGTCACTTCTCTGTGCGTACTGGAAGTGGTACGTTGGATTAAAAATTATGATGGATCACTGGAGCACATTGTACACCTTTATACATACAACATGCCAAAAAAAAATGGAACTATATGTGTAATCTTGCAGTACGAACATCTTCAAGGAATTATACTCCACAATAAGGTGGCAGATCATACAAAAAATTAGTAGAGATCAAATCTTTTAAAATAGAACTCAAATCCTTTCTGTTACAACATGCATTTTACTCAGAGGATGAATTTATATCATACTGATTGCATTGCATTTGGATTGTATGAGTATGTGAGTTTCATAAGTTGTCATACCTCTCTGTTTTAATTAGTATTAATCTTATCACATTACATTATACCTTACTTTATTGTTTGTTACATTGATGCATTGTGAGTTTGAGTCATGTGATATACAAACTGTAACCGAATGTGACACAGCCAAAGTCACAAGTTGTGACTAAATGGATTGACCAAACTAAACTAAACCAAACTAAACTAAACTTGGCATTTAAAAGGCCATACACTGAAGATTAGTTGAAAAAAATGAGCAAACATGAGAACATCATAGAAAGTGAAGTATGGAGAACACAGAAAATTTATGAATAATCTGTCCTAGCCCACTCCAGCAGAATGCATGCATTCAAATACCCTCCTGTAGACACTAGTATTCCATACATTGTATTGAATCCATCCTGGCCAATAAATGAAATCACAGAACAAGGCCTGAAGGATTACGATTAGTATGAAGGTTACATACTGAAGTTCTGTATTTACAGCAAACTTACATGACTGTATACGTAACTCCAGCATAGGACCAGTCTGTTTTGATAATAGGATTGATGCACTTGCTCCTCAGTGTGGTGGTACCCTCTGCATTTCCAAACGAAAGAACTTCCTTCCGGGCTGCCATCAGACCCAGGCCTAAGTAACTACAAATGGGATCAGATTCATTTCAAATTCTATGATGAATACAGTTACAGTGCACAAGTAAACTGAAAACACAATGATACTTCTAGATGCTCTTCACAAGACTTTACTTCAGATGGGAAAAAAATTCAGTGTACATTCCCAAACACGCATTCAGGGTAGTAGTGTTGCCAAAAAATGACTGAACACGTTGATTATCTCACACACAAAATTATGTTCAAATGTAATATTAACACTAATAAAAATTGTTTATTGTTGGTTTATTTAGAGAAACTTTCAGTTTCTCAGAATATAACAGCATCCAAGCTGATCTCAGTGGCTGTGTGGTCTAAGGCATGGGTTTTTGGTGGCTTGCTTGCTCAGATTGCAGGTTTGAATCCCACTTGAAGTACAGATGTCTGCCTCTTTTGAGTGTCATGTGTCATCAGGTACAGGTCTCTGCCTCAGGCTGATTACAACTATATACTCAATAATTTCTTAGTACCACTAAACATTTAGATTAGTTAACAAATGCATAGTTGGATAGTCACCCTGATTGATTAAACTTCTCCTTGAGTAAGTTATTATAGATTAAATACAGGGTGATTCAAAAAGATGGACTCAGACAGCCTATTTGCTCAAAGTGGTGATTCCAACGACAAATGCTCTTCCTCGTTGGAGGTTGAATGTTGAAACAAAGAGGAAATGCATACTGCACAGCAGTCGCCGACTTAGTTTTAATGAACTCACAAAGGCAAAAATTCTTGTGCTGCACAGTAGCCATTTTTCTCTCACCCGACACTGCTGCATGGCTGTGCATGAGGCAAGAGCTCTAGCATCGGTATTTGAAAATGTAGGACCTCTTCTTTCAAATGTTATGTAGATCATTCAAATACCATGTATAGTTCAGGAAATATTGATGTACGAAATTCAGTCCATCTTTTTTAATCATGCTGTAGGTATTTACACATAAGTTAAAATCACAGTCATGTTGCTTATAAAATTATATTAAACCCATATGTCATTTTGTGTCTTCAGTAGGTTTGCTAGCGCAGTACTCTTTGCTCTTCTCCCAGTACAGACAGACATCTTATGTTCATACATATTAACGAAGCATAATTTCAAGTGACAAACTCCAAATTAGCTTTGAGTCAGTTAAGTTTACCATATTACACAGCATCACACCCCAGAAGATGATAATCTTCACAGTTACTGCCATGAGAACCTCAGACAACATTATTGTACATTATTTGTCAAGTTAAGAACTTCTACACTGCTGCAGTGATCAGGAAACATATTTTTAATGAAACTTAATTTAATGTACAATGTCATACATTGTTGATGACAACCCATTGTTCTGCAACACTGTTTCTCTAACAAATGACTGGTCTGAGAACTGCACACTTCTGGGTTATTATGCAGCGAGTAGTGGTAATGTCTTACTGATGTTTCGAGAAAACCTATTGGTCCCGTCTTCAGGGGTCAAGAATCCAAAGTAAAATTCTTGACCCCTGAAGATGGGACTGATAGGTTGTCCCAAAATGCCGGTATGCGTAGTAACTTAGAAGAGCACAGTTCTCATCTACCTCATGGCGGAAGCCTGAAATCATGCAAACGACTATTCTAATACCTACATATTTAATTGAGCTCCATGTAAACAATTCAATTACAAAACAAAAAATGGTGTGATAACAGAATAAACTTCAGTTCATTTAACAATTATTTCTTATGTTTGAATAAACAATCTTATACTTACACTTACCTATGTGTATAAACAGTAAGCTTACGATGAAAGGCTGATACTTGATGTATAAATTCTGACTTAGTTTGATCAAGAGTTGTTTGATCAGTAGGTACAAATGTAATTTGGGTAGAGCCACCACCTAAATCAAGAGCTGCCACTGTTTGATCTTGATCACCACCAAAACGATCTGAAAAGCCAGAAGTTATCTAGAAGTCAATTTTATTAAGAAGAAACTTCTTTTCTTGAACAAATACACAAGTTAAACTCAGCTCTTTACCCCTGAGGAAATATAGGTGGCCACAGCCCTAATTTCATAACATGTATAACATTCTTTTTTCCCAAAATTTCAGTTTCAAAAGCACATCGACTAAACACATGACATTTAAATCCTATAGTTCCAGTGTCCATAGTTCCTCTTTCAGCAGAATATAACATATATATTTACTGAGTATTTAACTGTTAAAGCAAAAGTGTGGGAAGTTGTACTCAAGTCGGGTACAGAACTTTCCAAACACATTTCGATTTGGTACAAACAAATTTCATCCACCATGTGTTCAAGGTACTATGGCACTTCTTAAACATACAGCTGTAAAATTATTACATAACAGCAATGTTTGCATTCCTACAGATACTTCAGAATCAGTAGTACCCTTTCCAGCACCACGCAAATACAGGGTGTTTCATAATGTTCTCCATGATTACAAACATTTATAACAAGAAAACCTGAAGACCTACCTTAATGGAATTGTTCACAGCCACAGGAAAACTGAAAAAGTTTTTTTTTTGACAACTAGATATGTTCGATGTGTGCATCACGGGTGACACGGCACACATCGATATGATATTCAAGTTCTTGCCACAGACGAGTCAACATGGGTGCATCGATATTCTTCACAGCTGTAATGATCTGTGCCTTTATGCATGGTCTTGTCTGTAGGCAGGTCCTTTGCATACTTTGCACAAAATGCATGTTGCACAGTAACCACAGACTTACTCGTGTGATATTCCCACACACAAAACAACTTCTCCCCCGGAGCTGCCATTTTCTCACTACATACACTCGCATCACCCAGCAGCAGAAATGTGTACTACAATGGAAAACAACTTACTGGGAAAAAAATTTTTGAGTTGTTCCTTCTATCTGTACAGGTTTTGTAAATATGTGTCCTACGGTTTTCCTATAATAAATTTTTGTAATCCCAGAGTACATTATGAAACGCCCTGTGTATGCCTAATACTGGTACAAATATGGCTGACATTTTGGCTTTCACTCTCATTTCAAAGGACAGTTTACCCAAGACTCCAGTGCTGAATTCACAAGTCATTCACCAAGAAACAATTGTGACTGTGTAAGAAAAAATCAAGTACAGCAGAGTTAGAAGCAAAGACAAATCTCTAGTGCAAATGCTCACCATACCTGGCATCAGTCTGAAGTGTGTTAGTGCAGTCTACACCACTTCAATCTTTACAACAAATGATCATGAAATATATCATAATGCACTATCATGAAATGAAATTTTGTTACTCTCGCTAATACTTTCCTGACCCATGCATACAACTAATGGCCAAGTACCTATATAACCACTGTGTTCATCAAAATTCTTGTTGTTGTAATGGAATATCGTAAAAAATTATTACAACATTATTACAAAAAGAGGCACCCAAAAACTTGCACAGTATATATCTGCTAGCTGGTTGTTTTCTGGACCCTTAAATTCCTCTTAGCATTATCACAAATACTACTGTACTTGTTGTGCCATCAAACATCTTAAAAGTAAATGCCCCTTTATACCCATTATATAATTCTTCATCTATGGTGTTTCAGCATTTTTGGGGGCAGAGCCTCCCTGGTTTTGCCAGGGTGTTGAAACAGTCAAGTTTTTACAAGGTGAGAATGTCAGTCTCACACACAACCCTCAACCCAAAGGGCCTGGGTACCTCTCGTTGTCCACCAACTTGCCCAAAACCTGTCTGGCATGAGTGACCCTACCAGCAGCTAGCCTGCCATCAGAATAGCTATCAAGGTCAATGACAAGTTCAAGCTCCATCACCTGAATAAATAAGCCTTCTACAAGATGGAGACATCAGCAAGGGAGACAATACACAAATTGGATAATTAATTTCTGAAATATGTATCAAGGGAGACAATATACAAATAGGATAATTAATTTCTGAAATATGTCCATCACCACATTCTCCAAAAGTGTAGTAAATTATCATTAGAAACTGTACAATTTTATATGGATGGTTTGCTACTTTTGATCTTCAAGAAAGAAGTTCTGGGGCATAAAGCTTCAGAGGTTAATGATCTAGTAATCTGTACATGACAAAAGGGAGAGAAATTTGGCAGTTATTTACAGCACTGAACAATAACATGTCATAAAGAGTCTGCTTACTGTCATACCAAGAAGAAAGTTCACAGTAAACCATGAGAAGAGGCCTTCATCTGATCCATCCATGATAGAAACCGAGTTGTCATTTGTCAGGAATGGAGATGCTCTGAACAACTTCCTAACCTAAAATTAAAACAACTATATTCAAGGATGAAAGTCAAAATCAATTTATGCAAATGTGGGATAGGGAGAAACATCACTTAATAATGTTTGAAAAGTAACATAGGCCACGATTTACAGCTTATTTTCTAATTATAGTTAAATTTCAAGACATACAACACAATAACACAATACTTTATTCAGAAGGGCTTATCTATTTGAGGATAAATATCCTGCTGGTACTAAAATATTGGGGGGTGGGGAATGCCTGTAGTTATTTGTCCTGTTTGACCAAACAACAGTACCACATTGCATTAAACAATCACCCTACCCCACTCCATTACATTAAAATGCTGCACACACATTAGTAGTTTTGCTACTACCTGTCACCAAGAACGCCCTCTAAACAGAACAAAGAGCTGTAAGGTGCTGCACTGTCTTGCTGAAGACAGGTGTTCATGGTGAGTGCAGATGACTGATAAAGAAGTGATGACTTCTGTGACAATAAGCATGCGAAAAAAAAAAAACCAATCAATGAGCTTGGTTTTATATGTTCAACATGCTAAAAGAAAGTGACTACTGGCAGTTGTCAAGTAAAATAATATCCCTCTACACTGAGTACAGCAATGAAAATAAAACACATCTTGCTGCATTTTTTCTCATGATGTTAGGTAGAATTATTTACCTTGATTAATAAATAATTCTTTTAGAATTAATTAATAAACAATAAACTTTATTTTCTAAAACCATTAAAAATATAGTATAGGAAAAATATTTCTTAATTTGTCCTTCCTAAATCAGTGCTAGAATACATCTTATACATACAAGGAAAATAAAAGTGATTTAATTTCTAATGTATTTTTTACAAAACTATTATGATAATAAGCCTTAGGGAAAAGGTCTGAAGACAGCTCAGGGACAGTTATGATTCTTCACGTCATTCGCACACTGCATTGTTCTTTGTAACTCACTTCTTCCAGCAAACCTTCAGCCTTATAAACAGGTAAAAGCCGCAGCCCAGCTGTGGCCTTCATGGCAAGTGGTGTATTCTTATACTCTGTCAGTGGTATCACCTCCATAGCCCTTTCCAATAATTCTGCTATCTTTTCTGCCCCCTGAAAAATGTTAAAATCAAGAAGCATGACAAAATTCTAAGTGAATTCAATTATGCCAGTAATTGTTTAGTTTGAGGGCTGCATACTATTATAAAAATTTCAGAATGCTTTTTATGTGAATAAACAAAAACGAAACGAACTGAAATTTAGGGCATTCAGTCATGAATTCCTCCTGCTGATGTGTTTGTAGTGTTTTATGGTCTGAAATGACACTCTTTACACAAACATGACCTCTTTACACAAAATTAAATGGTAATGATGTTAACATGCCTCTTCAAATCTCAACCCACAGACTAATTATCCTCACACAGATATTCTGTTGTATTTGTCAGTACTTCCAGGCAAATGCCGGAAAGCAGGAACTCAACAACTTTTACTCCCACATCCTGTTCAACTCATACTTCACTAATTTTCCTGCAATTTGAGGCTATATAATCTGAGCAACAGAACACTGCTAAATCAAGCCACAATAAATTGCAAAAGGCTGTCTTACATTTTTATGATACTTGCACAATTCACATCTGACAACCACTGGACCAACACAATGTCAAATTTAGGATTTTCAGTTTTTAAAAACATAACGATTATCAGGCCAGCTGTTCATTCTGCTGATATGCAATGATAACAACAACAACTCCATGGCCTTAGTCCGCACGCGAACTATACCGACAGAGCGGCCGCCACCGGTCGGCGAAGTTACTGCCAACTTTTGCGGATAGAGGGGTGTCACGTGGTCAGCGCAACGGTTCCCCACAGCCGTTAATCTCTGTTTTCTAGACCTGGAGCCGCTACTTTTTTCATTCAAGTAGCTCCTCAATTGACC
>Ga0123352_10009778_pt1 | contig 15032 bp, 12 predicted proteins | sample TergutLab28metaG_FD_89700 | JGI IMG/M metagenome (GOLD analysis project Ga0123352, IMG submission 89700) | Labiotermes labralis P1 segment gut microbial communities from Petit-Saut dam, French Guiana - Lab288 P1 | ecosystem: Host-associated > Arthropoda: Insects > Digestive system > Gut ... | reverse complement strand
TTTCCTGTGGCTTGGGGAAGCGATTTGCAGTCGGAACACGAGCGTTATTTGGTAGAAAAACATTTCAAAAAACCTGTTATTCTCACCGATTACCCGAAAGAAATCAAATCGTTTTATATGAAGCAGAATGATGACGGAAAAACTGTTCGCGCGATGGATGTACTTTTTCCGAAAATCGGCGAAATTATCGGCGGTTCGCAGCGCGAGGAAAATTTGGAAAAACTCCAACAACGCGCCGACGAAATGGGAATTCCGCAAAAAGATATTTGGTGGTATCTCGACACGCGCCGTTTCGGAACTGCGCCGCACGCCGGTTTCGGGCTTGGATTTGAGCGATTGCTACTTTTTGTTACCGGAATGGCGAATATCCGCGATGTAATTCCATTTCCAAGAACGCCGAAAAATGCGGAATTTTGAGAAAATTTTGAATTTTGGATTACCAACTATAATGACAATCCAGAAATCAAAATTTAAAATTTTCTCGGAATTCAAAATTCAAAATTCAAAATTTCTAAAAATGAACCTATTAGAACAATTAAAAACCTACACAAATGTAGTAGCCGACACGGGCGATTTTAATTCAATGTTGGCTTACAAACCTGTTGATGCGACAACTAATCCGTCGCTGATTTATGCAGCGTCGAAAGACCCGAAATATCAGCCATTGATAGACGAAGCGATTGAGTATGCCAAGCAAAAATCAACTGACAAAAGCGTTCAGTTAGAATGCGCAATGGATAAAATCGCTGTCAATTTCGGACTGAAAATTCTCGAAATTGTTCCCGGACGAGTTTCTACCGAAGTGGATGCGCGTTTGTCGTTCGACACGGAAAAAACGATTGAAAAAGCACGTGAATTAATTGCTTTGTACGAAAATGCAGGCATCGACCGCAAGCGGATTTTGATAAAAATTGCCGCCACTTGGGAAGGAATTCGCGCCGCCGAAGTCTTGGAAAAAGAGGGAATTCATTGCAATTTGACTTTGTTATTCTCTATTGTTCAGGCAGTTTGCTGTGCCGAAGCAGGTGTACGATTGATTTCGCCTTTCGTTGGACGTATTCTCGATTGGTACAAAAAAGACCTCGGCGTTTCGGAAATTCCGCCGACAGACGACCCGGGCGTAAAATCGGTGAGCGAGATTTTCAATTACTACAAAAAATTCGGACACGAAACACAAGTTATGGGCGCAAGTTTCCGCAATATCGGCGAAATCACCGAATTAGCAGGATGCGATTATCTCACAATTTCGCCGTCGTTATTGAAAGAATTAGAAAGCACAACTGGAAAAGTCGAGAAAAAACTGGATGCCGAAGCCGCAAAAAATATGCAAATCGCGCCAATCAAAACCGACAAAAAATCATTCCGCTGGCTGATGAACGAGGATGCAATGGCAACCGAAAAACTCGCCGAAGGAATTCGCAATTTCACAAAAGATTTGTTGAAATTGGAGGAAATGGTTGAGGGAATGTTGTAGAAAAAAAAGCTGTCTCAAAAGCGGACAGCCTCTTTTTCTTTTGTTATTTTACGCTAAAATGTTTATCCTACGACAATTTTAAAACACTACTTCCGATAGACAAACTCAATGACAATTTGGATAAGTTAGCATTATTTAGCCTTCACAATGATTTTGTTAAATCATATTCTTTCCATAAAACTTACACTCTGCACTCTAAAAACTCTACCGATTAAACCTGTGAATCAAATTATAAACCCTATACATTCCGAGTTCGCCCGCTTTGCTGAGGTCGCTCATTCCGCGTGCGTCTTCGCCTGTGAAAAGGAAAATCAGTCCGCGATTGAAATATGCTTCGGCAAATCCCGGGTCAAGTTGGATAGCGCGTGTGTAGTGTTCAATCGCACCTTGAAAATCGCGCCTGCCCGCCAATACATTGGCTTTGTTGTAATGCGCAAACTGAAAATCGGGAACAAGCGCAATCACTTGTGCGTAGTCGCGCAAAATCATTTCAATATCGAAGTTGAATTGCCGTTCGGACAAAATATTTCTGTCGGTGTCGAAAGTCGGACTTTCCGTAAAATGATTTTCATACTCAGTTTGCTTGTGGCGGATATTCGCGCGCATAAAATAAGCAAGCGCAAAATCGGGACGAAGCAAAATCGCTTTATTCAAATCATTTATGGCGTTGGTAAAATCCCTCACTAACGAAAATTCCAACGCACGACTGAAAAAAATATCAGCATCGTTTGTTTCGGAAGTCAGTATTGATGAAATATTATGGATTGTATTGAAGTGCATTTCGACCAATTCCTCTGTTAGCGGAATTTCATTGTTCGTAATTCTCAATGTTGAACTCAATATTTGTTCTCTGTTGTAAAGTTCGATAAGCGGGTGAAAATGGTTTGTGCGCCTCAAACCATCGTTTCGGGCATAAAAAGTCAGCACAAAATTACGCTCAGTAACTAAATCGGTATGTCGGTGCTGAACCGCACCGCGCGCAGGATTTGTAAATCTCGATTCTCTTTCGGCGCGCTCCATATTTTGCGCCGTAAATCGGTTGAATACTTCCATTCGCCTGTTCAGATTGCTTTGCTGTGTTTTTTCTGCAATTATGTTTTCGGCAACAATTTCTTCTTCTTCTTTTTCCTCTTGATTTTCTCTCGCTCGTGCGAGTTTTTCCTCAATATCCATCGCCATTATGGCGTAACGCTGTGCTTCCGTTCGGTTACCCATACTTTGATGAGCGTGCGCAATGCCCATAAAAGCAGGAATAAAATTGGGAAATCTTTCAAGAATAATTTTGTAATCGTTTATCGCCTCTTGAAAATTGCCGAGTTCAAATTCGAGCGTTGCCTTTCGCAAACGCGCTTCCATATGGTTTGGTTCTTGACGGATAACTACGTTCAAATCGTCAAGTGCATTGTTTGTGTCGCCCAAATTGGCGCGAAGCAAAGCGCGATTGTAGAAAGCCAGCGTATTATTTCTATCCATTCTGATTGCTGTGTCGTAATCGTTCAGTGCTTGCATAAAATTATGTTTCTGCACGTGTATCACTCCTCGGTTAATGAAATCGCCTGCAAATGTTGAATTTAGTTCAATGGCTTTGTTGTAATCGGCAAGTGCACTGTCCAATTCATTTCTCTGCAAATGCAAAAGTGCGCGCGCACTCCACGCCAAACTGTTTCTCGGCTCTAATTCTACAAATCTGTTGAAAGTTTTTTCCGCGCCGATTGTATCGTTCAGTGCCATTTGCAATCGCCCTTTTTCAAAATGAAGTTCGGTCATTCGCGGATTTATTTGCATATATCTTGTCAAATCGGCGAACGCGTTTTCATACTCTCCAAGATTTGCCAACGCATCCATACGTGCGAGCAAAAGAAAACTGCTGTTCGGACTAAATTCCAACGCTCTTGTAAAATCATCCGCGGCTTCTCTGAAATATCCGAGTTGCCGACGTGCAAAACCTCGTGTGGAATAGGCTCGCGGAATAAAAGGATTGCGGTTAATTGCTTCGGTACAATCGTTGTCGGCACCTATAAAATCGCCGAGCTGAGCCTTTGCTATGCAACGATACATAAAAGGCTCAGCCGAATAAGGTCGTATTCTAATTACTTGACTAAAATACTGAATGGCAAGAACATAATCTTCAAAAAAAAGCGCATTCCGACCGATAGTCATAATTCGGTCAGTGTTCCATTGTGCGGAAATATTTCCGCTGATAGAAAATAAAATTAATATGAATGCTATTTTTTTCAAAATTTTGAATTTTAGGACAACGTCATTCCGCGCTTGACGCGGAATTTCATCACTTGGGAGATTGCGGGTCAAGCCCGCAATGACACAAAAAAACTACACTCTACAAATTATCTACAACCTGCATTTGGGTCAAACCAATCAGGAAACTCAAATCGGTCGGTAGCAGAATGCTCCAAAGCCGGGTCGTTCAGTACTTTTCGTATAAAACGCGCCCAAATAGGCAGTGCTGTATTTGCAGCTTGTCCATCTCTGATATTGTCAAAATGTATTGAACGGTCTTCACCGCCTACCCACGCACCTGCAACAAGTGTCGGTGTGAAACCGATAAACCAGCCGTCGGAATGATTTTGCGTTGTTCCTGTTTTTCCGCCTGCTTGCATTCGCAATCCGTAGCGATGACGAATTCGCGCACCTGTTCCGCCGGCATCTAAACCGCTTTGCATCATCGAAATCATTTTGTACGAAGCCGTTGCGCTGAAAACTTCTGTCATTTGAGGTGTAAATGTGGCGATGGTATTTCCGTTAGCATCGTCAATCCGAGTAACGAGCAGCGGTGTTGTTCTCAATCCTCTGTTCGGAAAAGCACTGTAAGCGGCAACCATTTCCAACAGCGAAACATCCGACACGCCCAAAGCGAGCGAATAAACAGGGTCGATGTCGCCTCTTATTCCGAACGAACGAAGCAGATTGGCAAATGCATGCGGAGTAAACATGCTCATTAAATAGGCTGAAATCCAGTTACTTGAACTTGCAAGTCCCCAACGAAGCGTAACGGTTTCGCCAACTCGGCTGTTCGACGCATTTCTGGGTGTCCACGCTCGCCCGAGTTCATCGTGAATAGTTATTTGCTGGTGAATGGTTTCGTCGCAAGGCGACATTCCTTCCTCCATTGCCAGCGTGTATAAAAACGGTTTTACGGTCGAGCCGATTTGTCGACGACCTTGTGTTACCATGTCAAATCTGAATTGATTGTAATCCGGTCCGCCGACATATGCTTTTACGTGTCCGTTGCGCGGGTCAATGGCTACAAAACCGGTGCGCAAAAAGAATTTGTGATAACGGATAGAATCCATCGGCGACATAATAGTATCAATTCGCCCGCGATACGAAAACACGTTCATATCAACAGGAGTATTGAATATCGCTTCAATTTCGGCATCCGCTTTTCTGTTAGCTCTCAATCCTCTGTAACGGTCAGATTGTCGCTGGGCGCGTCGCAAACTGCTGTTTATTTCGTCCTGCGAAACATTGCGCGAAAAGGGTGCATTCGGCGACCGCATCCGGCGGAAAAACAAATCTTGCAGTTCCTTCATATGCTCAACAACGGCTTCCTCGGCATGTTTTTGCATTCGCGAATCGATGGTTGTGAATATCTTCAAACCATCGGTATAGATATTGAACATGCTTCCGTCTGCTCGTCTGTTTTTTTGAAGGAATCCAAACAGCGGATTATTATCCCACTGCCAACGCGCTTCTTGGTATTGTTCTCGTTGCCATGCCGTAGGATTGTTTGGAAGTCGAGGCTCGCGAGCAGTTAATACATGGCGTAAATGTTCACGAAAATAAGGTGCTAAACCAACATTGTGGTCTAAACGGTTGAAATTTAACTGTATTGGAATTTGGCTGATAGAATCGAATTCAGCTCTGGTAATCATGTCATTTCTAAGCATTTGTCCGAGAACAACGTTTCTTCTGCGTTTCGTTTGTTCGGGACGGCGCACAGGATTGAAGCGCGATGGATTTTGACACATTCCAATCAGCATCGCTGCTTGTTCTATATTTAATTTGTCGGGAGTTGTGTTAAAATAAACGCGCGCCGCCGATTGTATTCCAACCGCATTGTGCAGAAAATCAAACTGATTGAGATACATCGTGATGATTTCCTCCTTGCTGTAAAGTCGTTCGAGTTTCACGGCAATAACCCATTCGATTGGTTTTTGCAGCATTCGGTCTATCAATCTTCTTGTTGGCGGCGAATAAAGCTGTTTTGCAAGCTGTTGTGTGATGGTACTTCCGCCTCCTGCGTCCGATTGCCGTAAAATTCCGGTACGAATAATGGCGCGCGCCAATGCTCGTCTGTCGATACCCGAATGACTGTGAAAACGTTCGTCCTCGGTGGCAATAAGTGCTTTGACAACGTATGGCGAAATATCCCTGAAATCAACGCCGACACGATTATCTCTGCCTATAAAAAAACGCCCCAAAACCACCATATCGGCAGAATAAATTTCGGTAGCAAAATTTTTGCTCGGGTCTTGCAGTTCGTCAAGCGGAGGCAAATAACCAATTCTGCCATTGCTTATCAGCGCAAAAACAACAAAAACAGATAAAACTGCAAACAAAAATAATGACCAAAAAATAATGAGAAAATTTCTGCGTATCTTTTTTTCTTTTTCCATAAAAAAATAAATGTGCAAATATGCAAATGCAATTAACGTGCAAATATACTAATTAATGTGCAAACATGATGAAATGATAATGTGATAATTCGTTAAAACCCTCATATCAACGCATTTGCACATCGCCATATTAACACATTAATCCACTTTCATCAATTCTGCCGAAATGATGTTAGAAATCAATACTCCTTCGGTGTTTAAACGGATTACATTGCCGGAAAATTCTATTTTTTCAGTTTCTATAAACGTTTTTATGTTTTCTAAACAATATTTTTTCAATTCTGTGCCGAATCTTTTTTCCAATTCGTCTAAGTTAATTCCTTCGGCAGTGCGGAGCGAAACCATCACAAAATCGTTGTAACGGTCGTACAACGACAATTTTTCTGCTTCAGCGGGAATTTTATTTTCAGAAATGGCTTTGATGTATTCACCAATCGAACTGACATTCCATTGGCGCGAATCGCCGTTATACGAATGTGCCGAAGGTCCAACTCCAATATACGGTTTTTGTTTCCAATAGGCTGAATTGTGTTGCGAACGATAGCCGTGAAGTGCGAAATTTGATATTTCATACGCTTCAAAACCGTTTTCTTGCGTTTTTTTCAACAACATTCGATACATCTTATTCACTGTTTCGTCGTTCACAGCCGTTATTTTTTTCAAGTCGTGCAATTTTTTCAGCTGTGTTCCTTCCTCGTAAGTCAATCCGTATGCCGAAATATGCTGTACGCCTCTTTCCAGCGCAATGTTTAATTCGCACTCCCAATCGCTCAGTTTTTGATTCGGCAAGCCATACATCAAATCGATACTGATATTCTCAAATCCTGCTTCTCGCGCATTTTCGACAGATTTAAGTGCCTGTAAACTTGTGTGCCGACGCCTCAAAAGTCTGAGGAAATAATCGCTAAACGACTGAATTCCGATGCTGATGCGATTGAATGGAAGCGAGGAAAGGCTTGATAAATAGCTCTTTGTTAAATCGTCGGGATTGGCTTCGAATGTGATTTCTGCTTCCGAATTGACTGAATAGGTTTGATAAATAACTTCAAAAATCAGTTCAAAATCTTTTTTTCGCAACAAGCTTGGTGTTCCTCCGCCAAAATAGATGGTGTCGATTTTTTTTTCCGTCAAATAATCTTTTCGCAAATAAATTTCTTTTACAATGCTATCTGTCAGGTGTTTGCGAAATCTGAAATTTGTTTCGCTGTAAAAATCACAATAATAACAGCGTTTCAGACAAAATGGTATGTGAATGTATATTCCGGACATTTTTAATTGACTTCAAATTAATTGATTTCAGATTTCGTAAATATTGATTGTCAAATTTTTTGACAAAAATACGAAAATATTTTTGTTTTATTTCAAAAAAGGCTGTATCTTTGCACCGCTTTTTTGAAGAAAGCAACGGGATGTAGCGCAGCCCGGCTAGCGCACCTGCTTTGGGAGCAGGGGGTCCCAGGTTCGAATCCTGGTATCCCGACAAAAATAAAAACCAAGAACAAAAATGTTCTTGGTTTTTATTTTTATCCGTCATTTTTGGCAAGTCAAACGAACAAGTTCGAGCGGTGAACTTTACCCACAACCTGCTCTACAACAAGTTACTTGCCAGTTCAGACAGTGCGCTTCGTTCACCTTTTACGAGGTTTACATGTGCAAAAATTTCTTGCCCTTGCATTCGGTCAATCATATAAACCAAGCCGTTGGAGTGTGTGTCCAAATAAGGCGAATCGATTTGTTGAATATCGCCCGTGAAAATGATTTTTGTTCCTTCGCCGGCGCGCGTGATAATTGTTTTTACCTCGTGCGGAGTGAGGTTTTGCGCTTCGTCAACAATGAAAAATGTATCGCTCAAACTTCGCCCGCGTATGTATGCCAACGCTTCGATTACGAGCTGTTTGCTGGTTTGCATTTGGTCAATCAAGCGAACTTCTCTGCCTTGATACGCAAGATTGTGGCGAATTACGTTCAAATTGTCGAACAGCGGTTGCATATAAGGCGAAATTTTCTGATTTTCGTCGCCCGGAAGGTAGCCTAAGTCGCGATTGCTTAACGCTACAATCGGACGCGCGAGCAGGATTTGCTTATATTCTTCGTGTTTTTGCAAAGCAACTGCCAAAGCAAGCAAGGTTTTCCCTGTTCCGGATTTTCCTGTCAAGGCAATGAGTTTTACGTCATCGTCGAGCAACACATCGAAGGCAAAAGTTTGCTCCGCATTTCGTGGTTCAATGCCGAAACAGCGAGCTTTTTCGACTCTTTTCACTGTGTTATTTTGCGGAATATAACGCGCCAGCACGCTCGACCGATTGCTTTTCAGAATAAAACATTCTTGCGGTTGCAAATCGGAATGAAAAACAAGTTCATCAGCCGAAATAGTGCCGTTTCCGCTGTAAAGTTTTTCAATAATTTCGGGCGACACATTTTCATACACTTCGTGATTTTTCTCGAAAATATTGATGTTTGTAACCTTGTCGTTGATATAATCTTCGGCTTCAATTCCTACCGACAAGGCTTTCATGCGCAGATTAATATCCTTTGAAATAAGTATGACTTTGGTATTCGGATTCTCTTCTTTGAGCGAATACGCAACTGCCAATACACGATGGTCGGGAATTGGATTAGAAAATGACGTTTTTATTTTTGCCGGAAATTCCTCTTTATCGGGAACGATGGTGAGTTTTCCCAAACCTTCGCCCAAACTTATACCGCCGTTGAAAAGCCGATTGTCGGCTACCAAATCCAACTCGCGCGTAAATTCCCGCGCATTGAAATTAATTTGTTCGTTGCCTTTTTTGAAACGGTCTAACTCTTCCAACACAACAATCGGAATGCAAACATCATTGTCTTCAAAGTTGTAAAGGCATTTGTAATCGTGAAGGATTACATTGGTGTCAAGTACAAATTTTTTTTTGTGCAAATTCTTTTTTTCCATAATTCAAAATGGGTTTAAATGTTAAATCTCAAACTTTTCAAGCATCCAAAAGTACGCAAATTATAAACAACCGAAACGGCAAAATTGTTTTTTCAAAATTCTTTATGTTTTACCGGTGTTTAAAAAAAACAAAAAACCAAAACGTTTCAAAACGAAACTTTGATAATTAAAACAAATTTTATATCTTGCGCCCGCAACGTTTTGAAATCTAATTTTGAGCCGATAAAATGAAAAATTTACAACTCTTGATAAATAATATCATTCAAAATTTGCAACTCACAATTAATTTGTTAGTGTGTGTGTGTGTGTGTGTGTGTGTGTGTGTGTGTGTGTGGACTTATCGCCAATCCTACGCGCGTGAGTTTACTAAAAATCTTTCATTTACGCGAACAAGTTTCCCGAAATTTTTACCAATATCTACAACAAGTGGTGGATTGCCTACCCGATAAAGCCTCTCGCTGGCAACCACAGCAGAGGCATAAAAAACTTGAACCCATTTTTCTGTCCGCGCCGTACAGATGGTTGTGAAAATGGCGCAGAGAAATTTAAATTAGCAATATCAATAAAAAAACGAAAATATGAAAACAATAATTTTTAAAATAATAGCAGTAATAACTATAGTGATTGGTGTCCAAATATTCAATGCTTGTGATAATGAGCAAAAAAATATCACAGAGAAAGAAATAAACAAACAAGAAGCTTTTAATAGCCTAAAAGAGCAAATAGACTTGTTAAATCAGAGATTTTTCGTTCCGACAGGCGATATCACCCCGCAATCATTTGGTGACATGGATTTGTATAGACCTTTTATCCCCGAGCCGATTAGTGCAAGAAGTGCGCCGTGGTGGAGTGTTGCTCTCGCCGATGTTGTCGGTGCGGCAGTAGGATGTGCTGCTGGTGGACCCCTTGGTGGCATCGCTTTGGGAGCTGCATCTTCTTGGGCTGCTGTAAGAGGTGGCGGATATTTTGTTTTGATAGATGACCCTATAAACGATGGATATTTGTTCTTGGGTAATAACTTAACAGAATTTTCTGCCGAACAAATTGGATATTATCATAATCGTATACTGCAACAAATTGCAAATGACAATCCAGCACTTTTTGCTACGGCAACCAAGCAAGAAATGATAGAAACAGTAATTGCCGTTTTAGCAGATTTCGGATTTGATATCAATGCAACAGGTTTGAATACCAGCAGGCTGAACGAACAACTTACCACAACTAAACAACTGTTAGACCAACATTCCAGCATAGAAATTTTCGATGTACTTGCCACACGATACCCCAAACAAGCAGGCGAGTTTGAAATTATGAAGATTTATATGGATAATATTTCTAGATTAGAAAAAGCAAGAGCTATACCATATACTCTGCAATTTTCAGATATTGTAGCAAGCGTTAATTTGCCGGAAGAGTCATCGGAAATGATATTATCGGCAGTTTCTACTGGAATAAACAGTAAAAAATTGTGGAGAACAAGAGTACCCAACCCTGCATTTTCTGATATATTCATCGAATATACAAATGAAGGACAATGGAAAATTACGGAAGTAATCATACCGGCAAGATGTGCTATATGGGGAGTACCGAGGATAAATCATGGCACAGGTCAGGTAGAAGTGTTTATTTTCGGAGATTATATTGCAAGTTTCAGAGATAAAAATGTATTTAATGACATACTGAACAGTGCAGTAAACACAGGTAGATATAGACTTCTGTCTGGTTTTAGTGTCGTTGATTCCGAAAATACAATAACAATACAAGCCGGATATCATCCTGTTAGATATTTGGAAGCAGAAGATGTTTTGGTTATCACTTTTAATTAATCAAAATAACCCTAACATGTTTCACAAAACGTGTTAGGGTTTCAAAAATAAAAATTATGAGAAAAAATGTTCTAATAATAGCGTTATGTCTCTTCGCAGGTGTAGCAAATGCTCAAATTCGTTATGGTATTGAAATTGGCGGAGTAGCATCACGAGGCGGAATTATGGATAAGTCGGCTTTTGGATATAAAATCGGCGGTGTTATTGAAATTCCGCTAAACAGGGAAGCCACTACCTTTAATTTTATAGAAACCGGATTGTTTTATAGAAACCGAACGCTTAATTCGCTTGAATCCTATCATAAAAATGCTAATTTCGATTATATTAGTTTTAGTCTCAATTATTTGGAACTTCCGATTATGTTTTTTCGTGAACTGCGACCAGGACGTTTCAGAGCATTCTTTGGTTATGGATTTGTTTTCAACTACGGTCTTGGCGGTAATGCTCAATTAACGGGGATAGTCGGAAATGAAAATAAATTTGATGTAGAAACCAACGCACCTTTTAAAAACTCAACTGTTGTTGTTGGAGAAAACTCATTTGATTTTCAAAGATTTAACCCTTTCGATGTTGGTGTTTCTTTAAAGTACAGAACTGCGTTTAGTAGACTTTATGTAGATGTAGGTGCAAATGTTTTTCTTTTGAATTTTAATTCCAAGTATATTCCAAGAGCTAATTTTTTAGATTTGGGAGTTTCCGTTTCGTATAGATTTTAAGGAGTTTATAAACAGGAAGTGAGAAAAGTTTTTGAGTAAAATAAAACAAAGGCTGTCAAATTTATGTTTGACAGCCTTTGTTAAAACATTTGACACACAGCAAAATTGCACGCAATTGCTAAATTTGTGCAATGAAAACTATAACTTATAACCGAAAATTGGAAACTAATTCCTACCTTTGCACCCGAATTTAAAAAAGAGAAAAAATTTTTATGAAAAATCAAGGATTTTCTACAGTAGTTGCAGCGGTTGCTGTTCAGCTTACACTCGGAGTTATTTACATTTGGAGTGTGTTTCAAACAGGCATCGCAGAGTCTATTTTTGACGGTGATAATGCAGCTGCCGCACTTACGTTTTCGCTTGTAGTTTCTGTTATGTGTGTCGGAAGTATTGTGGGCGGTAAATTAGTGGCTCGGTATTCCACTCGTCCGGTTATATTTGCGGGCGGACTTATTATGAGTTTGGGAATTTTTCTTGCTTCACTTGTTACTGCGGAAAACGCGTGGCTACTTTGGCTAACATACGGTGTGCTGGGCGGATTTGGAATGGGATTTACATATTCTACCACCATTGCTTGCGCTCAAAAATGGTATCCGCATAAAAAAGGCTTGGTTTCGGGCTTTATTGTGTTCGGACTTGGTTTTGGCGGAGTTATTTTTACGCCGATTGCAGAATATACGATTTCCTTTTTCGGCGGACAAGGCGTTGGCGAGCAACCAACATTTATGGTGCTGGCTGCCATGATTTTGGTGGTTTGCAGTATTGCAAGTTTCTTTATAAAAGATGCTCCCGATGGCTATATGACGGATGCCGTTGCTTCGAGTGCGACAGCTCAAAAAGCGGTGAAAAATCTTACAACCACGGAAATGTTTAAAACGCCGCAATTTTATTTGCTTACATCCTGTTTTATTCTTGCTTGCTTAGCCGGATTTATGGCTTCGGGCTTTGCAAGACCTATTGCAGTTGCGCGAGATTTGGCAAATCCGGCTATCGCAGTTTTGGCATTTACGCTGTTCAATTCGGCAGGACGTTTGTTTTGGGGAATAGTTTCCGATAAATTGGGACGAATAAATACAATCATTCTTTTACTCTCATTTACAGCAATTTTGATAATTTTGCTTGCTTACGCAACAGGTATTTGGGTGTATGCACTGATTGCAGTTGTCGGATTTTCTTTCGGCGGATTTTTAAGTAATTTTCCTTCGCTCACTGCCGACCTTTTCGGGTCGAAATATATGGCAGGAAATTACGGTTTTGTGCTTCTTGGCTTTGGCAGTTCGGCACTTATTGCCACGCAAATAGCCGGTTATTTTAAAAATATTGCCGACCAATCCGGAAATATCAGTGATATGACACCTGCATTTTTTATTGCATCGGCTTGTGCAGTAGCAGGAATTGCTATCATGTTGGTGCTGAAAAAAATAAGCAAGTAGGCGCGAATGTACGAATGCGCGAATGCGCGAAAGGACGAAAATGATAAATGCGCTTCGCGCGATAAATATGGTAAAGGCTTACGCGGACTTTTGTGTAAGCCTTTACCATTTTATCGCGTTTTTTGAGAGAAAAGTTGCTCAACTGATAAACTTTTTATACTTTTGCAAAATGGAAAGAAAAATAAGGCTATATGGTGATTATTTTGAAAAATTCAAACAAACGCTTACTGAAAAAGAACAAGACAAAATAGACTATTGCTTGCTGTTATTGAAAACACAAGACAGAGTGCCGTCTAAATTCATAAGTTACATAAAGGATGGTTTATACGAGTTGCGTATAGAATACAACAGCAATATATATCGCGTATTTTTTATTTTTGACGAGGGAAACATTGTAGTACTATTCAACGGATTTCAAAAAAAGACACAGAAAACTCCGCCTGACGAAATAAAAAAAGCATTAAAAATAAAAAGTGAATATTATGCAAACAAACAATCATAAAATAACAGACTATGACGCTGTTCTTGATGCCAAATTCGGAAAACAAGGAACTCCGTCAAGAATAGAAGCAGAAGAAAAGGCTTTTGCGTTCTACACAGGGAAAATCATAGAGCAAGCAAGAAAAGAAGCAAGAATAACACAGCAAGAACTTGCCGAAAAATTGGGAAGCAATAAGTCGTACATATCACGAGTAGAAACAGGAAGAACAGAACCGAAGGTATCTACTTTCTACCGCATTGCTTCTGCATTGGGTCGTTCGGTAGAACTAACACCGGCGTGAGTTTTTAAGTAAACAAGCACGAAAGGGCGAATTCAATTCGCCACTACGCGCGTTTACACTCTGCACTCTGAAAACTAACTTATCACACTCCAATTAAAATTTTTATTTCTGATTTTTCGGAGTTGATTTACGAGGATTTTGTTTTCGTCTTTTTGGAGCATCGGGTCGAGTTCCAAAATATCAATCGCGGTTTGACGAGCGATTTCGAGCATTTTTCCATCTTTTGCTAAATCGGCAATTTTCAAATCGAAAGGCAAACCGCTTTGCGTTGTTCCGTCCAAATCGCCCGGTCCGCGCAGCTGCAAATCGGCTTCCGAAATCTCAAAACCGTCGTTCGTGCGCACCATAATTTCCATTCGTTTGCGTGTGTCGTTCGACATTTTGAACGAAGTGAGCAAAATACAATACGATTGTTCCGCGCCGCGACCAACTCGTCCGCGCAACTGATGAAGCTGCGACAATCCGAAACGCTCGGCATTTTCAATTATCATCACCGAAGCGTTCGGCACGTTCACGCCAACTTCGATAACGGTGGTGGCAACCATAATTTGCGTTTCGCCCGAAACAAATTTTTGCATTTGCGCCTCTTTATCAGCCGATTTCATTTTTCCGTGAACCATACTGATTTTGTATTGCGGAAAAGTTTCACGCATATATTGATAACCTTCCTCCAAATTTCGCAGGTCAATTTTCTCGGATTCTTGAATGAGCGGATAAACAATATAAATTTGTCTGCCTGCTTGTATTTGCTTGTCTATAAATCCGTTAAGTGCTGCGCGCTTGTTCTCGAAATAATGAAAAGTTTGAATTGGTTTTCGTCCCGGCGGAAGTTCGTCGATAACCGAAACGCTCAAATCGCCGTAAAGTGTCATCGCCAACGTGCGCGGAATCGGTGTCGCCGTCATCACCAACACGTGCGGCGGCGTTTCGTTTTTTCGCCACAAACGCGCTCGCTGTTCCACGCCGAAACGGTGTTGTTCATCAACAACAATCAAGCCTAAATTCTTGAATTTCACCGTGTCCTCAATCAGCGCGTGCGTTCCGACAAGCAAATGAAGTTCGCCGTTTTGGAGTTGCTCGTGTAAAATTTCGCGGTCTTTCTTTTTGGTTGAGCCGGTGAGAAGCGCGATTTTTACGCCGATATTTCCCAATAATTCGGTGAGCGAAGCAAAATGTTGCGTTGCCAAAATTTCGGTCGGTGCCATCATCGCCGCTTGAAAACCATTATCAACAGC
>Ga0123352_10009777_pt1 | contig 15032 bp, 5 predicted proteins | sample TergutLab28metaG_FD_89700 | JGI IMG/M metagenome (GOLD analysis project Ga0123352, IMG submission 89700) | Labiotermes labralis P1 segment gut microbial communities from Petit-Saut dam, French Guiana - Lab288 P1 | ecosystem: Host-associated > Arthropoda: Insects > Digestive system > Gut ... | reverse complement strand
TATTTGTTGTTTTGTTTGTGGTATTTATTTCCGGTGTGTTTGGTTGTTTTTTGTTTTGTTTTTTTCTTTGTTGGGTTTGTTGGGTGGGGTTAGTGTTGATTCTGATTTTTTAGTAGGGTAGGGTGGGGGGGCGGGGGGGGGGTATTAGACATGAAATGCTCCTTCTGATTTTCTCCACAGCTTTCGTCTGAAACATTTCTCTTTCTACGAAGCACTGAGCGAGATATTGTCATAAATGTGCATTAGTCTTCAAATAAAGTACCCGCGATTCTTGTCAGATTTTAATGAAAAATGACTTTCTCGAGGGATTTTCGAAAAATTATCAAACACCAAATCTCACGAAAGTCCAATTGAGAGTCCAGATGTTCCGTGTGGACAGACACACATCACAAAGCTAAAAGACGCTTCTCGAAATTTTGGGAACGCGCCTAAAAACACTTTTTCTCTGTTTCAATGAACACATTGCGTTTGAACTGCACAGAACAGTCGTGCAATGGGCCATAAACGCCCTTAACACCAAGAATTAAAAAAATAAGCATAATGAGTTAAGTTGAATTTCGAAACACTGGCTTGTAGGACGTATAACAGTCCCTCTGTTTCGAAGAGCTAAATCCTGAAATCGATGGGAGTGTAGTATACGATGTCGCTAAGTAAAAATGTGCAATTCAAGACCTAGACTGCCATCACATGCATAAGAAAAAAGCTGCGAAACGTATAAGTATGGAAGCAGTAACATTATTGAATACAGGGATTACTGTAATCCAAACTTCGGGGTTATGGGGTCGGTGGTACAGCACGGCAAGCTTCCGTCTTCCTCTTTCCACAAACCTTGGTGTTACAATTTGTGTCCAAAATGGGATTTCCAGCAACATTCGAAATGACATGGGTGCAAATCATCATCATATTTTCCTACATCTGCAGTTTACGGATGAAGACAATTTCAGTGTGTTTAACTACAACACGTGCCTTTCCTTCTACATGCACATCTAAGATACAACCATCTGTAGCGGGATGCTGTACAGTACGTTTCAAGATTGTCGAAAATTCGAATACAAAATGTCTCCACTTTTGTGGTAGATCTTCCTGATCAGACAGTGACAGCAGATTTACATTATGACACTGCGAATTCCCCTGAAATGTGGTACCTTCCTACCAGGCCACGCGGTATCACAAAGGAAATACAGTATCCTCAAACCCTCTCGCCATTATTTCAAATTTCACGCATAAAAACTCGTTACATCTGGCCCGATTCGGGGGAAAATTTATAATTGTTTTCATCAATCTGACATGAAATAATCAACTCTAAATTTCTGACTGTGACAGACAGGAATAGTTCTATGTAATAATACAGCATAACCTTATTACAAGCCGGAGTCATCAAGGCAAGGTAAGCTGCTTGATGAAAGTTGGTCGTCTCCTAGATAAGCCTTCAACTTCGGCAATTAGCAAGTTTTTAAACGTCATTTACCTGACATTACATAACATGTAATGTACATGTTCAGGCCCATTAAGGGGGCATATCGACCTAGACATTTGCATACAACAGTACAAAGTAACTTACTGTGAGGACACAAATGCACTGACAAGAATTATACTCACATGAACAGAGTAATATGCAAAGGAGAATAAGAAAGTGACGAAGTTTTTATTTCTTGTCCCTGAACATTCCGCAAATGGGGCTAGATTCGAATGTACAGGGGTGCTGATAAGTCTTTAGCCCGACCAGGAAGGAAACAAGCTAATGTTTCTGTCAGAATGGCGTGAATTTCCTTCGGTGCCTTGCCTTGCAGGAAAAAAAGTTGATGGCAGCAAACGTCTCGATGTTGTTGAAATCGCGCGCGTCCCTTACATGCTTTCGAGCTTGTTTCCTTCCTGGTCGGGCTACGGACTTATCAGCACCCTAGTAGGAACGAACGTGTTACAATACAATACCTAACGTTTCATATTTGCACTTATGACAAGCACTGCCACATACAACACCTCTATCTCTTTCTCTCTATTGCACTGCCAATAGAAATGACAGTGGAATGTCCCATTAAATTACACTTACAACACACTTACGATTTTATAGGCCCAGTGCTTCACAAAGTAACTGACACTGCACTAGACAGGGCATTCACGGGAAAATAAATTAAAAAATAAAACTAGAGATTCAGATCAAACTCTTGGCCGCCTGGTCAAAATAGTTCAAAGCGAGTAGACCTCGTTCGAACACAACAGTCGTCAAGAAGACAAAGCGCACTCTTTCGGCACTACATACAACGGTGGTGGGTTACATTTTTGTTAGCAATGACAGCGCCTATTTTCTGTCGTAATTCAGTCCTGGATACGAATTCCAACCTTACAGCATTACTACCATTACAAGAGGTCCTGACAGAAACGTGTCACTGACATCGTATTAGAAAGTAATGTATTCATGTGCTTTAAACATTTCATAATTACAAAGAATAACACAATTCTCAAAACTAACGGCCTTCCAGTCCCTCCAACAGATCCTACACAGAGGAAGCCTATAATGTATACATCACAACACACATGAAAGGGAAGTCAACGATTTCTAGGGTTGGTCCACCCTTTTTCCACTCAACACTTGTAAAAGGGGCTCAGTGTGTTAGATGTTAATTCTGGTTCCTTATATTGGAGAACTGTTGGAAATCTTAAAAAATAAAAGGAAAGGAAAAAGAAAGATAAACTCCGTAACAGCAAAGCTTGCTAGCCGCGGAAGAAAACAAACTAGCAAGTTCCCAACAAAAACGTATTTAATGTTCGGAATGCAACGGACGCGATTCGTATACAGACGTAGGCTCAGTTTGCTACTGCTTCATCCCTTCAACAGTAAAGCACTGGACTACTCCAGGCGTATAATTTTAATTTGACAAACGACTGTCAGTCACCTCTTCAAGTTACTTGTGATTGTTCCTGCACTGCTAGAGACCCTGGGTAAGATCACGTATGTCATATGCTAATCGGAAACTTCAATCCGTTCTCCTGAAACTTGCCCTTCCTTTCTTAACTTAACCCTTTCCCTAACACTGAACAGGCAAAACGTTTTCAAACCACAAGTGTCCAAGAGAAGGGAAGGATAGCTTGTGAATTAAAACACTGTCGCACTGCCCTTGTGCATACCTCCAAACCCTTCTCACAAGTTACTCTAAAGGGGGGAAAAAACCGGAAAATTGTCAGACGGCAGAACCTGAAGGAACAGAACAACTTGATGCTGTACAATAGTTGCATGTCTGCTAGGTGCTAGACAAAATATTCCACGTTAACAACCAAATTCTCCATGCTGGTAAATCCCACAGTAGTCTGGCTGGCTCCCCTCTTCCGACTCGACAAACCTGTCTTACAAGTGCCCTCAAGACCCAAACTACCGAAAAATGAACCTCGGAAAAGAAATTTCATGCCAGATTTTTCCTTTTCCTATAACATCCTTCATCCAGAATTAATAATACCAGCCATAAGCCAAAGGACATCTTTCCAAATTCTTCAAATGAAATGAAAACAACAAAGGAGGTGTAATTACAACCTAATAAGCTTGTATTACATTTAAAGGAATCCATGTACCAACAGTAGTAAAAGAAAATATCGATTCATCATGAGGTCAAATGGCAGGTTTGCGTGACTAAACCGTTTGCACGTACATTTTTATTTTTGCAACAATAAAAATGTCCTTGGAGTGAGCAGTCTCTCGCCATTTACAGGAGCGCTTCTTGAGAATTGCTAGCCACAACGAGAAATCCTTCATTTACAAACAGTGAAGTCATGTTACTTCATGGCACAAATGCAAATTATGGTTTAAAAACACAAGCTTGGCGCCTTAATTTGATGAGACAATGCAAACAAGTGGACAAGTTAGCAGTGCATAAAACTAAACAAAGACATCGCTGGCGCCTCCATGTAAGTTAGCGGGAGCCAGGTCTTCACCCTACGGGTATTTGTTCACCTTGGCGGCGCCTGGCGTGGTGTTACGTGTCATTGTTACAAACATGTTAAGACAGGGCACTTATAGTCACAACTTCCGGACGTGCTGCTCATTTGATCCAGTAACTGTAAAATTTCTACTACGCCAATATCAAATGTAACACCCTCTCTTATCTAAAATTTCTGCCTCATATTTTGAATACGAAACCCATAAAATAAAACAGGCAACAAAATAAGGGATCCATTTTTGAAGACTTCACTAAATAATGTAGGCGTCATCACACGGTAAAAATGGACGCTCCGTCGACAGAACACAACTGTAATCATTTCTCAGCACTTACGTCAAGCAAAACCATTGTTGTATGGGATGATTTATGCTGGAACATTAACGCATTTCGTGCTGAGATGCATACTCCCTACTAGGGCTCAAATGACAGGACTCCATGTATTGGCTGTTTGCCAAAGTGTTCGGTTGCGTACCAATTAAGTGGAAAAGTGAGTACACACGCGTCGGTTTTTTTCAGTCTCAAGACAAAGCGTGCTGCAAGCATCCCTGTTACTTGTTTACACCATCTTACACAGTCCTTCCGTTGCTGTGGTCCTAGAAATACGCAAATTAAACGACACTTTTGACTGTAATCAAGACAAATATTTCTCTTTTGAGGTATGGTACGATATGGTAAGAAATGACATATTGTAATTGCAAATGTCATTTAACATTCTATTAAATGCAACAAAAATCTCTGGTTCAATAATGTCTACATAAGCATAGCGACAAATTTCATATAAATGGACTGGGGCAATTCACTAAAATTCATGATATAAAATCCCCCTTGAATGAAAAAGAATGTAAGATTCTCTTAGCCAGCAACGTTAAACGACGGTGAAACAATTTCACTTTTCCAGGAAGAGCTGCAACCACGCCACATCAACTACTGTTTATCGCCACGGGCTGGAAATGGCCGGGATTAAAACCTCGATGGAGGCGAGATTTTCCGGATCCATTTAGACCGGTCCGGACCGGGGTCTCTTCGCCATGGGTAATGCGGCCGGGGCGTATGGGTACAGCCATACCACACCTCCCCTCTGTGCCTGCCTGGCGTGTAACAATACCGCCACAATCCTTTCTTACTTTCTGCTACAAATAAAATATAACTTAATTCCAGTGATGGCTTAAACACAAATTTCGGTCTTAATAGCAATTCCATAACACACTAATGTAAAAAGATGAGGTTTTTAAGCAGTGCAGCTGAAGACCTCAAGTCTTCTGAAATACTGTGTCCTGTCAAGTGGTAAACACCGACGTTTCGAAGGACTATAGTTCGTACTCAAAGTCAAAGAGTATAAAACCTGAACTGCTTGACCCTGAAGATGCAGGCACTGCAGTCCCTCCTGCATCCCTTAATGAAGCAAGGAACAGTTGAAACATGCAGATGGGTTTGAGGCCACGATTTTGAACAAACGAGCCTTCTGAAGGGAAATTATCATGTGGGAAATAACTTGAAATCGTAGAAACAATACATACTATACGAGACAAGGCAAATACAGATTTCTGAATGTTTAGTCCTACCAGTGCAGTATCGGAAATACTGACCCTTTAAGTTACACTGTCACACCAATGAACTTGGTGACCAAGTCATCAAACACTGTCCAAGGAAAACATTACCACACCACAGTGACTAATTCCAAACATAATGATGTCAGATGGCAAAAATTCCTTCACATTTGACTACCTAACACAACTTTTGTGCTGACTGGTATTGCACGTAATAATATTTAAAAACCCTGTTCCTTCACTCCCAGGAGTTTACAGAAATTCTCTTGTAATGACAACCTGTTTTTGGGAATTCAGCTAAAAGAAAACCCTGTTAATATGAAATATCAAAAGTGATGGAAAATTGCAACAAACATGCTTACAGCAAAATAATGGTGATAATGTAAAATTCTGGATGCATACAAGTATCTATTTAAATTCTCTAATATTCTGATTAAGAAAATATACGCAGCAGATTCAACTGCAGTTCTTTCCTGCACATGCAATGCAACAATTTCCAGAATCAACAATCCGCAGTTAACTCACATTCACCTGAATGACTTGCAACACATCATGGAGGAATCTTCACTACTATCTCTCCTGTACGCTCAGCAGGAATACCATTACAAGTGGAGGCATCTTTAACGTCAAACACAAAAACTGTGTCTAAATCTACCATTAGATAGTTTCCACTTCAAAGACAGAATTGCAGAGAAAAAATGTGCCAAAAGAAGGGATGAACTGTAACACAGTGACAATACACCTAGGACCATTAAATAAAGAAAATTTCATTCAAAAGTTCAATTAGTCTGTGAAAATAATTTAATTTGTTACACGAATGTATAAATCCAGACACAGGACACTTACTGTGCAATATGACATGTCTAATGCAACTGGTTCACCAAAACAGTTGTATAATTTTAATTCAGGGTACTCAAAAAATCAGGTTTATATCTGACTCCAGGACAAGCTATGATTTGAAATGTATAGGACATTAAACAAGCATTTTACTGCGGTCATTAAGATATTTTGACCTTTTGTTCTATGACAGTAATAGACTTCATCTTTAACGGACGAAATAATAATCCACAATTCAAACTTTCAATGCTAACATCATTTGGCTTCTCCAATCTGAGACTCAGTACTCTTATCACACTTCAAAGTCATGTGATATAGATCCACAAATATTTAATTTTTTAAAGTCATCCACAGTACAAAGTTCAGTTACTGTTGGAACATCAATTTCCTAAAGTGAGCACATCAGTAGTGTTTAACAGGAATTCAAGTCTATCTAAAGTGGGCCTCTATGACAACCACATTTACTTCAGTATTTTACTTTACCACTGATTCTGTATTCCTATATTGTAGCCTACATTATCAGCATTTTTATAACCACTACTGAACTAACAATCCTACAAGTTTGATACAGTGGAACGTAGGTTAGAACTGGTAATATGTCAGGTCCGGTTAATGACACTTAAATCTGGTGAAACGTTTGCACTGTCAGATTTACTACAGCTGTTTGGTAGAATGAAGCCTATATAAGCAGAATTAAACATTTATGATTTTGTCAAATTCATATCAAAATTAAGAGTAATGTGAAGTCGCAACACTGGCACACTAAGATTTTGAGTAAACAGACTTTCTTTTTAAAAAAACAGTGCTACCTGAAAACTCTGTTGATGCATAACGTGTACAAGAAGGATTACTTTTGCTTTCAGATTACTCTACAAATTACAAGGTACACCTCATTACTACATAAACCAGTCCATTTCAGAATAGGAACATTACAGGCCTGAATGGAAACAGAAGTAAAACAAAAGCAGTTATTAGATGCAAAATTAACTCAAGAGGTGATGTAGTTTTATATTTTTTGTACCGTGCATTGTGACACAATTATGTAATGTTAACCAACAAACTGTACTATTCAAATTAATGTTTTAATTCAATTCTTCTTGTCTTCTACATGTTTCGAACATCTCATGTTCATCGTCAGTAAGACCTTATTGAAAATGCAGTTTATATGGTATGTTTTTTATGCATTTATGCAAGCAGTCTAGCAGGTTGGGGGGATGTATCCAGCACATCCACCAACAAGGAAAAAAGTGTATTTTGTTGGTTAACATTACATAAGTTTATGCAGTGTTTGCTTTTGGGGGAGATGTGAAACTGCAAAATGCATTTCGATGAAGACGGAAGAAAATTTATTAAATTAACTTTCTATACTCGAATTTTGTCTTGATTTCCATTAGGAATATTTGAGTTATGACATTCCGATTTTAATTATCCTAATTTGCACTAAAACTTTTTGAGCCCTATGCCAGTTAATACTTCTTCCAGACTCTCACAAAACAGCAGCCACAGAATTTTTTTTTTTTTTAAATTTGAGTGATGATCCTTCACAAATTAAAATTTATATTCCAAAATATATTCAAAGACGTCAATTTTCACATGGCTGTTAAGTCCATAACGATAAGAAAACCTCGGACGGCAACGTAAAGTTCGGATGTATGCCTATACATTGACATTTCATCTTAATTTAATAATCATGTTAGGTTAGATTAAAAAAACGCACACACACAAGAATTCGTGTTTAGCGTCTTAAGTAATACGTATTCGTCACCAATTAAACGAAAAGAGAAAAACAACAGTACTGCTCAACACGTTTTCAGAAAGAGCATACTTTGTACAAACGTGTAAAAGCTGTAAATAAAATGTGTAGTAACACACACCATGGCCTACACACATGACGTGCACGCATCATCGCTAGAAGACAGTTCACATTCCTTCTAAAGACGTAACAAGAGAACGGTACGTAGTTGAACATACGGGCAAAGTCTGTAGGCCTAATTTCCAGCGGCCTGGCAACCGGCTTTTTGCTGCTTGGGCTAAGCGCCGGTGCAGGAGCAACTGCTCTTCTCACGTAACGGTACTACGGAAAATCAATACTGGGCGACCGAACAATCCGCAATAAAGATTTTACGAGTTTGACGCAATATCTTTGAAAAGGCAAATATACAACAGCCTACGAATTTATAATATTTTAAATGTGTCAGCACATGACCTTCAACTTGTAACTGGCAGCCATATTGGATCGTGTGAGCAGGGAATGAAGCGCGTGATAGGCTGAAAGCATGGGTGTTGTAATACTCTGCACAATCACGGTACTGAAAAGCACAATTAGTTCTAAACACTGTACTATTTTATGACGTCATGAAACAAAATAAAAAATATACGCACCATTGAGTTTGTCAATCGCTCTATCGGCGGTAGTTTGATCCGTGCATTCGACGAAAGCATACCCACCACGCTTAACGAGTATAGTGGTACACGATAAACTATGTTCTTGGAAAAGCTGTCTTAACGTGCCTTCGTTCACGTCCGTTGGTAAATTCCCTACGTACAGCTTGCTCATTATTAGTTCGTCAGTGTCCACGAACGTTACACACTACAACGTGAAAGAATCACAAACTTATTAGCACCGTCCACACACAAACAAGAACTGCAACAGATAGAAATATGGAACGAAAGTAACCAAGCCAGCTATCCCACGACACGCCAGTGTCTTGCACAGAACTATGGCTGTAGCCGGGAAGCTTGAAAAAGTGCTTCTGCAGCCTGATTGGCCCAGTGCATAGCCACGTGGTCTAAATGATTCCCGCCTCTTCTCGTCATTGGTTAGCATTTTTAGTAGTCATACGAGGGGGGATAGTGTTCATATGAACGGATAATTACCAGCAAATGTAAGATATATATGTTAAAATAATAAGCTGATATCTATCGTAATACAGTCCAAACCAGAAAATTAACAACAGAACACAAGTATAATATTTTAATCAGCAGGACGTCCAGTTAGTTTCATAATGATGTTACAGTTGTTTATCTGATAAGGATTCTTCACCAAATAGTGTGGTGCAGTCCTGATAACACATGCAGCACATCCGCCTGACAACATAGGTCCGTGGTACGCAGACTCTGCATAAATACCGCTATGATTTATAAACAGAGATTGTTGCACTAAATAAACACAACATATCAGCTTGTTCAAACATGCAACAGACCAACAGAGTCGCAAGAACTTGTTTAGACCCTAGATCCCCTTTTCCACGCGTATTTCCCACTGGCTATCAGGAATTACATGCGTGCTTCTGGTAAAATGTAATGTGGTTCAGTAACCGACAATCAACACACAAAGCAACATATTTAATTGTTGAAGTATTTAAACATATGAAATGTCTACAGCAACAGTTTGTCCCTACTACTGAGAGCCTGGGGAACAGTATCGACACGTCTGACGAGTTTATCCAGACTTTAAGAAGTACATTTTACTGCACTCTTCATATTATGTCACTCGATTTTAGATCTATACAACTGAGAAGTATGAACAACTGAAAATCCCGTCTTATTCCATGTGACAACGCCGAAACAACATGTATCTATTACATTAACTAATGTTCATTTTAATGTTAAATTTTTATTTAATCACAAAAAAAGCAACTTAAGTAAAACAAAAGCAAAACAAAAAATCGTGATCTCAGTTTGGTAAAAGAAACCGTACAGGCTTTTACGTGTTTCAAGTAGTATTTAGCCTGATGATGAAATTTAGGGTCGAAGTTTTTTGCAATAGATAATACAAATAAAATCGTGCTCAACAATTTTTTACTCATTTAATGTAGCTATCTTACTCGAGTTTACGTAAGTACAAACGACTTTCTTTCAAAATTTTAATTTACCCCTGGCCCTATGTGAAATATTCAGTCCTACAAAATGACTGCTTATAGTATATTCGTATATTCAATTATTAATAATAACATGATTACAAAGTTGTTTCCGAAATTAGACTAAATATCATCATGTTCACTATCGTCGTCGTTACCGGCGCTTTGCCGCGCTCCGTATTTTGCCATTGCCTCCTTCCTTGCCATTGTTTTGCAGTAATACTTTATATTAATTCTTCAAAGCCTTTGTTTGGCATGCAAGATTGTGTTGATTTTGTTATTTTGCACTAGAAAGTGAATCAACAACTTAGTCGTCGCCATCATCACGTTATTATCTTCCTTCATAGGTTGACATTTCTACAAAACAGGTTATGTACTACGTTTATAAAATTTTTCAAGAGTTTACAAAATGCGGTACATCACGAACAACTTTAGCAGATCAATAATTATGTTTTGAAGAGGGTCATCTTTCAGTTTCCAACGCTTTGTCAACAGACAATGACAAGGCATGACAATTTAGTCACTAATTACTTGCAATTATTCACACATATTTGTCATTGACCTACTCTGTTACTTAAATCTTTTTAATAATAATCGAATCTATATATTGATTCGTATAAATTATTAACTAAAGAAGGTATTTTACTTAAGGTTTCGAACACTTTAAGATAAGAATTGGCGCCACGTTTATTAAAAAATTCGGAAGCCACTAATCCGACAGCCACTCAGCGCCATATCTTAATGAACCTGAATCCTCAGCTACACCGTTGTGGCCAAATCAGGTCCCATATCTCGGCATATGTCTTTCCTATGTGATATTACAGGCTTCACTATGGCATTGACATGCTTTATTATTTAGTTTTAATCAATGGAATGACAGCTTGTAGGATGGAAGAACAGTGGTGGATGACAGGGCATTTTCCCTTTGTCGCAGCCCCTAAATTGGCTTTGGGTAGCATCAGAGCTCCTATCTAATAACAACTAACAGTCTCCTTCAGTTCCTTTAATTCATTTTGTTTTCAAGTTCCTCGCACATACACGAGAAAATATCGACATATTTTAACGTTTCATACCACAGAAGTTAACACTTAAATAACTACTCTTTAACAGAGAATTCACATTAGGCCAACTCTCTCCCTCTCTCTCTCTCTCAAAAAAGGCAACTATTTTCGAAAATCGTAACGTATTCCCTTTACACTACACGCCATAAAACTCTTTGATGGAGGGGTGTTTGGTACAGTTCCACTCATTCTTATACTCGGCGCGTTAGATGGAGGTCAGTGGCTAGCTTCAAACCCCTGCCACTTTACCCCCGGATAAGAACCTGATATCTAACGAATAGGAGACTGTTTTAGCACCAAAACCCATTAGAATGTTCTGTAAAAAAAAAAAAAGTCTCTTTCTTTTACCGGAATTCGAACCACGGACCATCCAACCCGTGACCTAACCACTACACCGAATACGCTATTCGGGGTCCCAATTAATTTCGAAAAAGACATTAATCCTCTGGGCTTTGAAATGGAGATGCAGGATTTTTTTTGTGAGGTGGGAAGTGAATATCATATGCACTTGGACGAATTTCATTGGAAGAGTTGCTATTGTCCAACACGCTACTTCCCCCACGCTACCGAACTGTACAAGCAGTTCCTCACCCCCACGTCTCACTAACACCCACCTTCAGGGCTCAGCATACCATTACTGATCTCATGCGCAACGACAACCAGTACAATCAAGAATTTCTTCATGAGGCCGGCGATGTAGCTGAAGCGACGTTGTGAAACACCGTCGCGACGCAAAATACTAGCCGTAATCCTGCCTTGTGTTTTTAACAACCAGAAAATTAACGTTGTGCAGCTCACGTCTTTATTATTTATTGCTCAAAAATTCCGTAATACTTTTTTTAAAAAAAGATAAAAATTGCAAAATATTGAAATGTTCTATATTTATCTCGCAAAGAGGTTGGTAACTCAAGTCACTCAATTATTATACCAATTACTGCACATATATAAAATTTATAAAATTTACACATTAAAACGCTTCGACATGTTTCGGTCCTAGGACCATCATCAGGGAGCCATATCGTCCTTGCTAAAGCCACACTATAAAAAGTCACATTAATTTCGCTGTACCAGTAGGGTATTGTGGCAGCATACCGTGTTGTGTTGTGTTGTGTTATGTTATGTTGGCATGCTGCCATAATACCTAACCGGTACAGCGAAATTAATGTGAATTTTTAGAGTGTAATTTTAGCAAGGACGATATGGCTCCCTGATGATGGTCCTAGGACCGAAATATGTAGGAGCGTTTTAATGTTTTAATGTGTAAATTTTATAAATTTTATATATGTGCAGTGGTTGGTGTAATAATTGAGTAACTCGACAACATGCACGGCGTAACAACGAAAATAAAAATTCACTGGTAAAATTAGACTGTACCTGGTATGTGCCCAAAAAGATAAAATGGTATCTGTGACAGCGGGTTTTACATTTGGTTTTTTCCTGATTGCAAGGTGGAGACTTTTAATGCGTGACTCCTGAACTTGAAAATTTGGTGACTGGTTGGGATAACACTTTCATTTTCGAGGGAGTTTGTCTTCAAGGACGTTATCCTGACTGATACTATAAATAATCGTCTTAGATATGCAGTATAAAGGAGCCCTTGGTCTGTACTTTAGTGCAGAGTTCGATTGGTCTACCACCCTCGCAATTAAAGTATTGAAAGACAATTTGCTTCACATTTTATGATTTATTTTTTATCTTTGTTCTTCCTTTCTTTCTTTCTTCCTTCCTCATCCTATATTTCTTTCTCCTTCCCGTCTCTCTGTCTCTTCCTTAGTAATTCTGAAGCAAAAGAAGTTTTCTGTTGCAGCATGGACCTCATGGGAATAATCCGCAACGAAACCTTCATCGATCGACCCTCTGATCTCTACGGAAGTCAGCTGCTACCCGTCAGAAACAGGCCAAGTGAGGGGATGGTTCATTCTCGTGTAAGACGCCCCTTTCACAGAGACTCCAAAACATATTCACAGGCTTATCGCGCCTTAGCCTGTTGTGTACTCTTATATATTTTACGACGGCTTCAGCTGCTTTGTTTAAATCGCATCGAATGATAAGTTCTTTAGTGAATAAAGAAATGGAGATGATGCACCAGGAAGCGGTCGTGGCCTGCTTTTACTTACTAGCCCAAAATTTGCCTGGATGGCCTTAAAATAGCCGGTCTTACTGCAGCGGTTTCAACCAAAACTCTGTAGAATGCTAAGCATGGCCCCTAACACGTGGACCGCGCCCTTCCCTTCTTACGCGTCAAACCACTGCACTAAATCCTGGCAGCGTTGCTCAGTCGGTCATTTCAATCTAGCGGCAGCAAAGGAGTACTCGTAATTCTGGTAGCTAAAGTAGCAATAACTAGGGGAGCGGTGTTAGTGGTATACGTACTTACTTACTCCATGGTACAAAGTCCTTCTTGCGCAGCTAACTGGTTTGCAGCTAGTCAAGAAATTCCCCGCATTTCACGGAAACCGACGGTTCATTACCGCACTCACAAGCCTCCGCCACATGTCTCTATCCTGGGTCAGCCCAATCCAGTCCATATACCCACATCCCACCTCCTGGAGATCCATCCTAATATTATCCACCCATCTACGCATAGATGGTCTGTTTTCCTCCGGTTTCCCCACCAAGACCCTATACACCCCCCCTCACCCATACGCGCCACATGCCCAGCCCATCTCATTCTTCTCGATTTTATCATCCGCACAATATTGGGTGAGGAGTACAAATCATTTAGCTCCTCGTTATGCAATATCCTCCATTCCCCCGTTACCTCGTCATTCCTACGTCCAAATATTCTCCTCAACACCATGTTCTGAAACGCCCTCAGCTTCCTTTCCTCCCTCAGTGTCAACGACCAAGTTTCACGCCCATACAAAATAAAAGGCAAAATTACAGTTCTATATATCTTGATCTTTATATTTTTGAATAGCAACCTGGAAGACAAAAGGTTCTGCACCGAACGATAACAAGCATTTCCTGACCTCAATTTGCTCTTAATTTCTTCCGGAATAGAATTTTGATTTATTAAAGTTGTTCCCAAATATTTAAACTCTTTCACCCTCTCGAAGGTACTATTATCAATCCTCACACTCTGAATTCGTCCTGCGGTGTTAGTGGTATAGGAGTAGTAATGACGTAATATGTTGTTTAACGGTAACTTAGCACAGACAGGGCAAGTAGCTTGAATATCCATATAAGTTAAAGCGGGAGTGCACGAATCTCAGTCGTCAGATTGCCCAGGAGAATAAATTTTGTGGCGCATAATGTTTATTGGTTCTCAGTATGGGGTTGCCTCATGTCACTCAATTGGCACCGACGGTTGTGAAGTGGCCCTTAGATTTTTGGAAAATCTGTGCACCCCTGAGTTTAAACATTTTATCTTAACGACATTGTAAGGGGGGAGGGGAGGATAGACCCTACATTTTGTAAATTCTGATTCAGTAACCGAGATCCCGAAACCCTAGGCGCAATATATATGTAAGTTGTGTCTTCTGATTAGTAAGTTCGAAAATTGGTGTTATTAAGCCACCTTACTACCTACATGGCTACGTACCTACATACTAACTGCAGACTTACACACAAACATACATACATACATACACACACACACACACACACACACACACACACAAACATACACCTATCTACCTATTCATCCATCCATCTGTCTAGTCTAATCTAGTCTAATATAATATAATCCACCCATCCATCCATCTATCTATCTATCTATCTATCTATCTATCTATCTATCTATCTATCTATCTATCTATCTATCTATCTATCTATCTATCTATCTATCTATCTATC
>Ga0123352_10009776_pt1 | contig 15032 bp, 14 predicted proteins | sample TergutLab28metaG_FD_89700 | JGI IMG/M metagenome (GOLD analysis project Ga0123352, IMG submission 89700) | Labiotermes labralis P1 segment gut microbial communities from Petit-Saut dam, French Guiana - Lab288 P1 | ecosystem: Host-associated > Arthropoda: Insects > Digestive system > Gut ... | reverse complement strand
TTGAGCCTGGTAGCTTGACATTACACTGATACTTACTTTAGCCTCATACCTTGACATAATACACTGATGCTGGCTTCAGCCTGGTATCTTGATATAATACAGTGATGCTGACTTTAACCTGGTATCTTGACATAATACACTGATGCTGACTTGAGCCTGGTAGCTTGACATAATACACTGATGCTGACTTGAGCCTGGTAGCTTGACATTACACTGATACTTACTTTAGCCTCATACCTTGACATAATACACTGATGCTGGCTTCAGCCTGGTATCTTGATATAATACACTGAAGCTGACTTTAGCCTGGTATCTTGAGATAACTTCCTGTATTCACATTCACAAGCTAGCAAAATCAAGTTCACAAATTTATCCCTCCCACAGGCATTAAAACTAGGATCAACAGGTTGGCAGAACGCATGATTAATTTCACGAAAGAAACCTATGTATGTTAAATGATGAATGTCAGTAATGAAACAGCTAAATAAATAAGCCAAATTATATTTAGACTACAATAAGGAGTTCAAAATTAGCCCCTGTGCAATATGCAGTCTGCAGTTTCTTTTACATGGTCCTCCCAGCAACGTTACTGCAGTTATAGGATGTGCTCTGGCTCAGTGTTGATGAAATTTCATTTGAAACTTTCTATTATTATGGGCCTGAAGGCTGAAAGCTTTTGCTATCCCTGGATGGCAACATAAGACATCAAAGAGACAGCAATGCAATACCACTTCAAATTCTAGAATTACAATATATTTTGATTCTGTTATAAGTATAATGTAGTTTATATGATGTATTTCATTTTAATTAACGATACTTACTCTCTACATTTCTCAAAATAATGTGCAGTCAGTCTTAAATTTCAATGTTATCTATTTTACCTGCATATTATTTGGGTTTATGATCTCCAGTCTACTTTGTCTTGCACACTGAATATTGTGATCCAAAGTCAATACTGACAGCAACTTACTGCTAATTAAGTGCTGACAAAATCACTTCTTATTGAATAGTCACAGAAACTCACCACTAATTCAATAGTGACAGCAACTCACCACTAATTCAATACTAACAGCAACTCACCACCAATTCTGTAGTGACAGCAAATACCACTAATTCAATAATGATAGCAACTCACCACTAATTCAATACTGACAGCAGCTCAGCAATTCAATGGTGCCAGCAACTTCCAGTTCAATAATGCCAGCAACTCACTGATTCAATATTGATAGCAACTCACCACTAATTCAATACTGACAGCAACTCACCAATTCAATAGCACCAGTAACTCACCAATTCAATCATGCCAGCAACTCACTGATTCAATACTGACAGCAACTCACCACTAATTCAATAATGACAGCAACTCACCACTAATTCAATACTGACAACAACCCAGCAATTCAATAGTGCCGGCAACTCAACAATTCAATAATGCCAGCAACTCACTATGAATTCAATATGGACAGCAACTCACAACTGATTCAATAATGACAGCAACTCACCTCGCACTTGCCTCCTTCACGTTCTTCCTTCCACCATTTAGTCCTCATCTTTGCAAGCTTGCCCGATTCCTGCAGTTTAAGAACTGCGGTACTCAGCTGGTTACGGTATGATGAGTCTGTGACAGAGGAAAGCAGTTACTAAATCTGTTTGGTCAGTCAGCCACCAAGACAGAATGACAGCCCTGTCTCCCCCAAAACATCTGCTTTGTATCAGTGCCACCACAGCAACCTGTGTCATGTCAATGTGATTGTTACGAACAGTACAAATTACAGAGTGCCCCAACGTTCAGGATTTTGACCTTTCATAATCACTCACTTTCAAACAACTGATTTAACCTTCCAAGACAGGTTTTGATGAATTGAAATGAGCCACATGGTTGGTAAGTCAATTATCCTCCTGCACTGCACAGATCATTCTCAGCTCAGTCATCCTCTGTCTTTCATTAAGTAGGGTTTATTGTGTTGTGCTTTATGGAGTAAGACTCATCTTCAATCATTTGACATATCAAAAGCTTCTAGAAAGTGTTCATATTTTATAAATAATAAATTTTCAGATATTTTACGCTTTTTTAGATTATTTTTTCGTATTACTACTGGTATTTCATTAAGTTATGGAACCCAATAGGTTTTGTATGTTGAAAAGGAATTTCAATGTTGGTAATAACATTCAGTTCCAGTCAGTCACCAACACAGTGTATAATGCACATCGCTGTGTGGTCTGGAAGATAGGTACAAACATTTTGAAGGATCCTGTCATCTCCACTGTCTGTCTACAACACTGAAGTTGGAGGTAGCAGTACCACATACTAGCAGTAGTCAATAATATTCACCATTTTACGAAGCTTGACTCTCACACACAAGGAACTCTAGAAAGCAACTTCATCATTCATATTATTCATAAAACAAAGGCATGATGGAGAGGCAATACTCAGGAATTTATGTATTTCAACTGCGAAAATACTGAACAATTTTTAATGAAATGTGGTACTAGGAATGTGTTCCAAATATTGTGTGGCTAACTTCATTCTAGTGTGTACTTCCAACAAATTAGTGTGATACGAACAAGCACATCAATAAAATCTACAACTTTACATTGACTAATTACTCACTGTGCACATAATACAATTACAATTTAATAAATGTCCATCACAGTACACACAACATCTACTTATTGTTATGCTAACATGGTCATCATAGGTGACAGTGAAATTAATTAACAGAAGAAATTACATGCAGGTTCAGCATTCACTTTGTCTTAAAACTTAACTAAGATTGGACCCACTTGTCATGAACTTAAATAACTCCTAACTAACTAAACAAATAATTCCATGGAGAAGAGTCCTTCTTGAGAAGCTAAGAGTTCACGAGCCAGTCAAGAAATTACCTGCATTGTACGGAGCTCAAATGTTCATTACCGCATTCACTAGAGCCTGCCACCTGTCCCTTGAGTCAGATCAATCCAGTTTATGTCCCTCACCCTATTTCTTTCAGATTCATTTAATATTATATAATTTATATTTTTGTATATAGAGTTTATAATGTACATAATTATTTATTAATAACAAACATATCATGTAATTGGTCAGTTTCCTATGTAGCTTTCTGACAAAGGGATCCAATATGCACTTAGTTCGTACAGCACATAATTACCTTCAAGTTGAGCATGAATGTAGAACCTACACACACTCCCTTCTGTTAAAACAGTATGGTCTCCCTGATGGCAAAGAGCATTGTCTATAGCATGTCTGAGTCACACTGAAGTGAGGTCCTGAATTTGAGGCTCTCACAGTGGTTTTGTTAATGATGAAAGTCATATGGTATGTGATGCTGTGACATTGGGTTTGTAGCCCTGTTTTTTCAAAGGAACACTGTGCTTCATGCTCAAGCTGAGACCGTTGGTGCACACAGACCAACAACATTTCCCACTCTGCAGTGCTAAGTACTGCTCAGTTCCATGCTAAAAACTCTTCACATGATGAACCTTAACTGAACTGTAAGATATAAACTTCACTTGAAACATTTTTTAATGCAGTGAATATTTAACAGTTTCTAATATTATCGTATGTCATTAGCTTAGTAACAAACAAATATGAGGACCATAGTACATGGTACGCACTCTTTTTCATTGCTATGCCATAGCCCTTTGTGTCCAGCTTCTCACCAACTCCCGTCAATTCACAGTTTCGTTCGGTCTTATACTCGATGGTCGTTGACTCCATGAAGTATGCGTAGCCTCCCATCTTGACCATGTTTAAACCCTCATCATTTGTTTTTACAAGGACCCGTGGGTCCTTCATCATGTTTTTGTACATCTCTCGATACATTGGATCAGTCGAGTCCTGTCACAGCAGCAAAAAAAGTCACTTGCTCAACTCTGACAAGCTAAAGCTCTCTGTTCCAAACAGCTTGACAATGATCTGATGTAAACTGTAGTTCAAATACACAACTGTACTTAAGAATACATGTACTTGCAACTACCTGCACATCTGTTGGTTAACTATGTATTTCGCTGACACATTTTGGCTAATAACAACAGTCATGTCAGAGAAGTAACAATAGACATGTGGACCAATGGATGAGCAGCTAGTTGAAATAAATATACATTTTTTATGTCTTTTGCACGGAAGATGTATTCATATCAAACACACATTCACCAACTGGAGCACTTAACACACTGCCACATACTTATAATGAATGTGTTGCAGTTTCATACAACAGTCACCATTTTCATTGTGTGACATCCTGCCAATGTTCCCCATTTATTGTGTTCATGTAATGTATAATGGGCATAATTAATACAAGTTACACATACCACTTCCTTGATGCAAATAATTTTTTCATTTTTCCTTTTTTGATTGTGCTTAATGATGTTTTATGTTTCTGTCTCAAGGTCACAATCTACAACACCAAGTTGTCTCAAGGTCACAATCTACAAAACCAAGTTCTGTCTCAAGGTCACAATCTACAATATCACGTTCTGTCTCAAGGTCACAATCTACAACATCAAGTTGTCTCAAGGTCACAATCTACAAAATCAAGTTCTGTCTCAAGGTCACAACCTACAACATCAAGTTGTCTCAAGGTCACAATCTACAACACCAAGTTCTGCCTGAAGGTCACAATCTACAGCATCATGGTTCCCCTCATCCTTGTCCTTGTACTGGATGCGCAACATTTCATTCGCAAAACATCAAAATTAATAATTCATTTTAAGGACTTTTATGATGGTACAGTAAACATTGGGTTAATTGATATGTGGATTCTTATATCTCCGTCATGCAGAGTAATTATTTTTTGTGGCAGCTACTGGTTACCACTTCTGTCAGCTTATTTATCATATTACCATAACCTACACAAGTGATCCCTCTCATGAATACACACACACACACACACACACACACACACACAATGGTATAGCAACTGAAAGTGGCAAATGATAATTGTCAGACAAATTAAGTACCTTGTATATATGTATGAAGACTCATTTCATACCTCAAAGTGAATACAGTCTGTAAGCATTACAAATAGCAGTGGGTGAATGCTGTACAATAAAATAATGACTGTTGTGTCTTGTATTCCTAAAAATCATATAAATATAATATATGGGCAAAATGTAGAACCTTTTAATGTTACACTGGGTGACATACAAAGTTATAACTAGGCCTTAAAGGGCTAAACAACTGCCAGCTGTTCATACCCTGAAGAAGGTGACTGTGGAGCCACCATCCTTAGCGCCATACTTGATGACGGACTGGTTGTACAGCTCCCTCACATTCTTGAATGGAGTTGTTGTTGTCTCGATGGTGAGGAAGGCAGCCAGGTTGGCTGTATATGATGACACCATAATGAGGGTGAAGAACCACCAGATACTGGCCACCATGCGCGTGGACACTGCACTGCAGTTTGACACTGTTAGCAGCACTAATGGAACACATCTCATACTTTCATGAGGCATCTCATAGAAAGAACACAAAGACAGGAATATTGCATGAGATGCATCACAGCATTTGTTGATGTCTGTGACCAAATGGGACTGACACAATAACCATGAACACTGCAATGCACTGTCAATGCCTATTCAGTTATAACAACTTCTAAAATACAAGTAATAAAATTATGGAATAGCCTACAAAATAAGAAGCATTGAAGTTGTTTTCAATAAAATCCAGCATCTTTTGGAAGCATAAAATAAAATTAAATGATTGAAGGAGTTTCTCATTCAGCAAAGCACAAAAGCAATCAACCTCAAACTAACTGAGCTGAGAGTGATCTGTGCAAGTGCAGGAAAGTGGGGTGCAACAATAGGAAATTGGAGGCAAAGCCAATTCGCCAGCCATGTAGTCCCAACTTGATATGTTGGAATTGGTATAAAAATGGGAGATCACAAACGGTTGAAATGGTGAGGTCCAGGCTCATGAACTTTAGCATAAATCAAAGGAAACAACAAAACCTACAGGAGAAATAATAAACATAATAGAATAGGATATGTCAGGTGTCTGACATTTGTGCCCTTTCAGTACATAATCAGTTGAAAAAAGTTATTTATACTTGTCTTATTTAACAGCTGTGTCAGTAAGTCGGAACCCCATCGAACGACTGCGGGAGGACAAATAATCACTTGGAATATGTTCAAACACAGTCAGTTTATCAGTCAGTCAGTCAGTCAGCACAACAATGCTCCATGTATTTCCAATATACCTACTAAACATTTCATTCAGGCAATCCATTAACTAATGCAAACATCAATAAATTTTTACAGTGACAGTTTTGCAAAGATGGGTTCCCACCTTACTATAAAGATATGACATGAAACTACAAAACCTTACAAAAATGTATTTACAGTACAAAATGGTGCTCTAAACTGTTATATATAATTTACATTAAAACGTCTGCAGCTTTGCATTTATCAAGCTGATGACCAACTATTTTTCATTTTGCTCATACCCATTCACTAACTCATGAACTTAAATTTTAATAAGCTGAGTTTATTTATATATAAATATATGTCTACGCACACACACACACACACACACACACACACACACACACGAGGGGGTGCTGATAAGTCCTTAGCTCAACCTACTTCCCTATGTTGTAGGACGGAATCGATAGTGTCGTTGGAAAGAGGGGTCTGTTCATGTGTCGAATTGCAAGTCTTGTCTTGTTACAGAGGCTGAAAGGAAGCATGTCAGGCGACGCGCGCGATTTCAACAACATCGAGACGCGAGCTGTCATGAAGTTTTTTTCCCGCTGCAAGGCAAGGCGCCGAAGGAGATTCACGCCATTCTGCCAGAAACATTAGGGGAACATGCACCATCGTACGCCACCATAAAAAAAACTGGGTGGGCCAGTTTAAACGTAGTGATTTTTCCACCTCTGATGCGCCTCGTCCTGGACGACCCAAGACAGTGAACACCCCGGAGATTATTGATCAAATTTACGAGCTAATCTTGGAAGACCACCGGATTTCGACTATATCAATAGCTGAGCAACTGGGCATCTCACGTTAGCGGGTTGGGTCCATCATTCATGAAGATTTGCACATGCTGAAGCTCTCCGCGAAGTGGGTCCCGAAATGCCTGAACGCGGATCAAAAACGTCAACGGTGCCAGTCGTCTGAGTAATTTCGGAATTTTTTTGGCTCGATCCAAATGATTTCCTGTCGCGATTGGTGACCATGGACGAAACCTGGTTATATCACTATGACCCGGAGACAAAGCAACAATCAATGAAGTGGCGGCATAGCGGCTCACCCCGCCCCAAAAAAATTTCGAGTGCAAAAATCTGCTGGAAAAGTTCTCGCATTGATTTTCTGGGATCAAGACGGCATCCTCCTCATCAACTATCAACGCGGAGTATTACTCGTCTCTGCTGGTGCAATTGAAAGACATTTTGAAGGAAAAACGCCGTGGGAAGTTCACCAAGGGGGTCTTGTTCTTGCACGACAATGCCCTGGCTCACCGGGCACTTGCAACCCAGAAGAAACTGGCCTATCTGGGCTTCCAGTGTCTTGATCACCCACCTTTTTCTCCGGATCTGGCCCCGTCGGACTGCCACCTGTTCCCTGGACTGAAAAAACAATTGGAAGGTGGCCATTTTTCGTCCGACGTGGAGGTCATTGCTGCCGCGGAGACCTGGTTGGACGGACAAGCTTCTGAAATTTTTTTGAGTGGCTTGCAAAATTTAGAGCAACGGGCTAAGAAGTGTATTGAGCTTCGTGGGGAGTATGTTGAATAAATCCCGAGTTTAGTCGCTGTAGCTTGTTTCCTTCCTGGTCGGGCTAAGGACTTATCAGCACCCCCTCTTTTTTATCTCTTCATTGTATGTTTCGTGTGAAACTAAGAAGTATGTCTGAAACACTAAAGTTTGCTTCTCTTGATTTCTTGTTCCAGTATATTTACAGGCACCTTAAACATGTGAACTCCTGACACGGACGTGCCTTTGTTCTGTGCAAGTGTGTGACTTCGAATATACGCAACGAAAGTGATTGTGTCTTGCAATTTATTTGAGGCAAAGAGGTTGTGCCTTAAACCAGTGGCGTACCGAGGGGGGGTTGGGAGGTTCAACTCCCCCTCCTCCCCTCCCGAAATTCCGAAGGCCCTCCAAAATCGTGCCAAACTCAACCTGATTATGAAAACTGTTAAAAACTGCTGAATTTAGGACGCCAACACCCCAAGATGTTTGGGAAAAAGGCAGTAAAATTCTAAAACTACCGCCGGTTCGCAATTGTTTTACATTAGCAATGACAAATAAAGTTGCTGTCATCATAAATTGTCTTAAAGTTTTACTATATGAAATGAAATTTCTTGTACAAAATTACAGCTGCCTTCAGAACCCCTGACTAGGGGGCTACCGCCCCCAGATCCCTGTTCTCTGCCCTCAACTGAGTTTGTTCAACCCCCCCCCCCCAAAATTTCTGGGTACGCCACTGTCTTAAACCATGAAAAACCTCAGCTTTTATTTAGTGTGTTCTAAAAATGATTTGAATGAGACACTTTGTGAGTGCAAGTCAGAAGCATTAAGGCTACTGTACAAACTACTCAGCGCTGTGTACAATGTTGGTTACAAAACACGCACAACAGCTACCAAGACACATCTGCTCTAAACTCACATGGGTGCTATCTCAGATCCCTGCTGCATGAAACTGCCAATGGTGAACCAGAGACTGTTCTGCAGCGTGAACTGGTTTTCCAGCTCCTCTGGTTCCTCTATGCATGGATATGGATTGTGCCATTCATACGGACAGATTCTGTAACAAACCGAACACTTGGGAACTGTGACTAAATTACTACAGCCAAGAAACCAACGAACAAAATAAACCAACTGCCTACCTAGCCACTGGTAGTTAGTTAAGATACTAACACAAAAATTAACTAACCAATCAACCAACCAAGTATCCAACTTACTAAGCAACTGTGTCACTAAATAACCAGTTAATTAACAAGATAACAAATTACCTAACTACAAAACTGAATAAGCTTCTAACAATGTAACTAACAAGTTAAATAAATACCAATGTGACTAAGTGAATGATTAAATGAGTATGGTATATTCCACCAGCAATGTCATGGCGAATCATAGTCAGAGCCTCCAGAACTTTCTTACCATGTAGCAGACTACACAATATTGAAACCTACAAAACCACAATATGACCAACTAACTGTCTATTGGCAGAACTCAAACAGACAGTAGAGCTAATAACAAAGGCTGTTCCTGGACTGATTCTTCTCTGTTCTGTTCTGGCCACTTAACCATTTCCTTAGTGTTCTAATGGCTTAACTAGTCAATTTCCGTTATCACATACCACTTCAAGGGGGACCGCGGTGGCACAGTGGTTAAGGTGCTGTGCTACAAGTCGGAAGGTCGCTGGTTCAATCCCAGATGTTGTCATTGGAATTTGTTATTGACATAATCCTTCCGATTGCACTATGGCCCTGGGGTCGACTCAGTTTGTAACAGAAATGAGTACCAAGAGCATTTCCTGGGGGTAAAGGCGGCCGGTGCGTAAGGCTGACAACCTTACCACCATCCTGTGCCATTGTCATGTAATCTAGGAACCTTAACTTCCTTGAATCCTCTGGGCCACTCCAGGCCTGTAATGGGATTGTTTTACCTTTACCTTTACCTTTACATACCATTTTAGAGGGCTTTAACCATTGAGAATGCAGTGTTAATTCAAGAAACATGATATACACCTGCCCATAATCCACAGCAGGAAAGACACACCCATGTAGACAGAGAATATGCACAGCCACACGTCTGTGGAGAAAGGTGCCATGAAAGAGAAGAGGCTGGGTGGCTCCTTAGTAGCACGCTTGTACAAGATGGAGATGCCTGAAACACCGAGCACCTGCTTGTTATTTTATGTGAGTGTTCAAGAATAGGGTGCTGATAAATATGATGAGGCCTCAGCAGGGGGAGGCAACAGTCGACTGGGAACATCTGCATAAGGACAGGTTTCATGATCTGTACTGCTCACCAAAATATCATGCCAGTAATCAAATCAAGGACAATGAGATGGGCAGGACATGTGGCACATGAGGGGAAAATTACTGTAATTACTCAAATATGTGACATAATTTGTGTATTAAGTCCGTGAAATTAATAGTAAACTATTTCGCCTTAACAGATGTTCTATTCTGGGGGGTCATTGCAGATTAAATTCGTCTTGTATTTGGTTAAATACGGTAGATAAGGTTCATAGTAGATTTTGCAAGAAATTAATGGGTATACCAAAGTGTACATCAAGTGAACTGGTTGAGGTGGAACTTGGTGGAGAGAGTAGGAGAAGAGAGTTCAGAGGACTGTAACATACTGGATTGTGTGTTTGGTTATAGACGATCCAGTCAAACAATGATATGAATGGTAGAAGAAGAATATGAATGTGAGAAACTGGACTATGGAGTTGAAAAAAGAAATGTGTAGTAGGAGACCAGCTTTTGTATGGATGCAGCAAAAGAAGTGTAACTTGAAAGAATAACAGAGATGGTGAAAGACAGACGTAAGGATTCTTATGTGTCTAGCTGCAATGCAAGGGTGGTTCCTCAGACACAACCCTCAACAAGCACGATGGAAACACTAGGAAAAGAATTGCAAGAATCATCCATTTCAACTGACAAGACAACTGAAAATGAAGAAGACACTACTCACCCCCAGCCCCAGCCCACCAAAAGACTAAGAAAAAAGCCAGCACCAAGAGACCAGGATTTTTTATGGATGACATAAAACCGGCTTTAACAGTAAGCCAAATTGTTATGGTTAAAGAACTGGTAAACTCAACAAAAACACAAGATATTGATAATGCAATTGATCATAAACTAATCAACTTGATCTAAAGGAAGTCATCCTGTTGTGTTTTAAAGAATTAAACTTATTTATTGTAAACTTACAATATGTGTTCAGTCAACACAACAACATTAGAAAATTAATGTGTTACCGCAACATGTTTCGACTCTGGAGAGTCATCATCAGGCTGAATATTTAAGAACCATTAAATACATTATCCTTTACAGTACTATACTATATCTACTATATCCCTAATGCAATAGTTACATGTATAGTACTGTAAAGGATAATGTATTTAATGGTTCTTAAATATTCAGCCTGATGATGACTCTCCGGACTCAAAACATGTTGCTGTAACACATTAATTTTCTAATGTTGTTGTTTTGACTGAACACATATTGTAAGTTTACAATAAATAAGTTTAATCAACTTGAGTACCATAGTACCATCTAAAACTAAACCCAAAATTAAATTATCTTATCATTCAAATGGTTTGGTACACTTAACTCTTTCCCACCAAAATGTGAGAGGTCTGAGAGAGAAAGCAATCAAATTGCTAAGCCAGCTACATGCAAATTTCCCACATGTATTGTGTCTCTCAGAACATCATATGAATCACTTAGAATTACAGCAGACATTTATTGACAATTATAAATTAGGAGTTAGTTACTCTAGAACTCTATATGAAAAGGGAGGAGTGTGCATATTTGTGCAAGAAGGTCTAAGGTATGTAAAACTTACATGGGCAAACATTGTAAGGATAAAGACTTTGAAGTATGTGCCATCAGTATTTACTTCAATGCAAAATGTGCATGCATAATTGCAATATACAGAGCCCCATCAGGTAATTTTGATCTATTGATTTCAAAATTAGACACAGTCCTCAGGAAATTGTATACTGTTACCACTGAATACATTATCTGTGGTGACATAAATATAGATTACTTAGTTGACAGTGACAGGGAAGCTCAACTAGAGGCTCTACTAAAAACCTATAACTTAACAAGTGTAAATAACTTCCCAACTCGCACTCACAAATTTTCTGCCATGGCCATTGACAATATTTTTATTGACATTTAAAAAATGGGGAATTATTCTATATGTCCAATAATCAATGGGCTGTCAGACCATGACGCTCTGTCCATAACATTACATTCTTTCAATCAGAGACCACCCCCAAAAAAGTGTATGTTAATTAGAAAGATAAACAAACATTCAATAAATGACTTCCACAACAAATTAAGTTGCGAATCTTGGGATACTATATTCTCTACAGATGATGTTAATAAAATGTTTAACTCTTTTTTGGACTCCTACTTGAAAACCTTTCATTCCATTTTTCCTCTAAAGAGAATTCATGTTAATAAAAAAAAAAACAAAAATTGGATTACTTTAGGAATTTCAACATCTTGTAAACACAAAAGAGAACTTTTTATTGCAAGCAGGAACAGTAATAACTCTAATCTTATAAATTACTATAAAAAATACTGCAAAATATTATCTGCTGTCATTAAAGAAGCAAAAAAACTAAACTATGCAGATAAAATTAAAAAACCTTCTACAAGAACAAAACCATTTGGGATATAGTAAACTTAGAAACCAATAAAACTGTGAGAGAATTGATAATTTATAACTGGATGGGAACACAATCAGTGATTGCCAAGAGATAGCAAATGCTTTCAATAAATACTTTTTAAACATAGCTAAAAGTATTAACTCTAAACAAAATAAGCCTATTTCCCATAATCCAGAAAACATCACTCCTCTTCACTATTTAATGCAGTCTTTCAAGAATCCTTTCCCAAATATTAATTTAAAATTTACGTCAACTAGGGAAATAGAAAACGTAATAAAATCTCTTAAACCTAAAAATTCCTTTGGATATGATGGAATATCTACCAAACTAATGAAAATATGCTCCCCCCTTCATTAGCTCACTTTTAGCTCATATATGTAACAAATCCCTATCTTCAGGAATTTTTCCAGACCACCTGAAATATGCAATAGTTAAACCTTTGTTCAAGAAAAGTGATAAATCTAAAATCTCAAATTACAGACCTATATCTATTTTAAGCTCCTTCTCAAAAATACTCGAAAAAGTCATGTATAATCAACTTCAAGGACATTTGAATAAATACGGTATTCTGGCAGAAGAACAGTTTGGGTTTAGAGCTGATTCTACAACAAATAAAGTTATGTATAAGCTAATTAATGAAACTCTAAATCCCTAAATAGTAAATTAATAGCAGGTGGTATTTTCTTCAGTCTCAAGAAGGATTTTGACTGCTTAAATCATAGTATTCTGCTGTCAAAACTGCAATTTTATGGTGTTAATGGCAAAGCAAACATATGGTTTGAATCATAACTTAAAAACAGATATGTGAGAGTTAAAATCTCTTATGTAGGACTCAATCAAACAAGTTCTTCTGCATGGGGAAAAATAACTGACGGTGAACCTCAGGGTTCAGTCTTAGGTCCACTGCTGTTACTTATATGTATCAACGACTTGCCCAAAACTGTAAATGATAGGACTGTACCCATATTGTTCGTCGATGATACAAACATAATAGTAAAAAGTCCTGATTCGAGAGATTTTCAAAACAATATGGTCACAGCTTTTCACTGTGTAAATAAATGGTTTAAAGTAAATCTACTTTCTATAAACATTGACAAAACCCATTGCATTCAATTTAAGACCAAAAGCAAGCCCACGCTTGATATAAACATTGTTTGTAATGACAACCTAATAACAACTCCACCTCAAACTAAATTTCTGGGCATATACTAAGTTCAGCTTGCTATGTGGTGAGGAATATTAAACCATTTATGTCCCTCAAAACATTGAAAACTGTTTACTATTATTATTTTAATGCAATTATAAATTATGGTTTACCTTTCTGGGGCAACTCACCCCATGCTAAGAAAATATTTAGAATGCAAAAAAGGAATAGTCAGAATTATTGTGGGTCATACCAATTTCATGTAGGAATCTATTTAAAAGGTTGGAAATCTTACCCTTTGCATATCAATATATCCTCTTACTCATGCTTTTTGTAGTCAATAACAAAAACCTGTTTGCTTTGAACTTGGAGAATCACACTAAAGGTACATGACAAAATAATAATTTTTGACAGCCCATAACTAATTTAACTGTATACCAAAAGGGAGTACATTACATGGGCATTAAGATTTTTAACAATCTTCTTCCATTCATTAAAGATTTATCCAATCATGCCACTAAATTTGAAATGTACTTAAATCGATTCCTACATGCACATACTTTTTACTCCATAGAAGAATATTTCCAGTATAAACCTATTACAAGCTGATAATGTATCATGAATCGTTTTTCATTGTATTGAACCAAACTCCAATAAATTATTGTTATACAGGATCTACAGGATGTTCAAGGAACCAGATGGGAGGGTGTCAAATGGGTTCATCTGGCTCATGATAAGAGCAAGGGGCAGAGTTTTGTGAACACAAAGCCTTTGGGTTTCACAAAATGCAGAAAGTTTCTTGACTGGCTGAGGAACTATTAGCTTCTCAAGTAGGAGACTGCTCCATGGAGTTAGTTTGACAACTACATAGGTGATTCATTGGACCGCTACTGGGTAACTGTGAACGTAAGTGACTACTGCCATTCCAGTGTGCACCGGAACACATGACAGTGAACTGCTCACCCAGACTCATGAATGGATGAGTGAAATCGACTGCTTCCTCCCGTTCAGACGTTATGGTAAGGTCAGTGATGGCCAGGTCTGCATTCTGAAACACACAGTTATACAGTACAGTGCACGCCCTTCACAGCTCTACAGACACATACAAAATCTAGAGCAAACATCACCTCTTCCATGAGTTCCTTTATCATGCCATTCCATTCCTTGGTCTTATTGTTGTACATGCCATAGACGCTGTCCTCCTGCAGCTTAAATGTGTAATTGAAACCCAGCAACAGAGACAGCTCATGTATCAGTTCAATACCAAACCCCTCATAGCATGTATCGTTCGTCAGGGCATCAACGGATTTGCGATACATGCCGTATGGCTCCGACTGCAGACAGTAAAAACAATTTTAAAAGCATTAAATATTAAAATGATAGTAGGCAGCATATTTTTTTTATTTAGAAAAAGCTTTTGACTCAATCAACCATGCACTACTGATAAATAAACTCCCTCAATATGGCATATTAGGGAAATCTAAACTTTTAATAGAATCTTATTTAACAAATAGATTTCAAAGAG
>Ga0123352_10009775_pt1 | contig 15033 bp, 7 predicted proteins | sample TergutLab28metaG_FD_89700 | JGI IMG/M metagenome (GOLD analysis project Ga0123352, IMG submission 89700) | Labiotermes labralis P1 segment gut microbial communities from Petit-Saut dam, French Guiana - Lab288 P1 | ecosystem: Host-associated > Arthropoda: Insects > Digestive system > Gut ... | reverse complement strand
GGGACGAGGTAACGGGGGAATGGAGGAGACTGCATAACGAGGAGCTAAGTGATTTGTACTCCTCACCCAATATTGTGCGGGTGATAAAATCGAGAAGAATGAGATGGGCAGGGCATGTGGCGCATATGGGGGAGGAGAGGGGGGCGTATAGGGTCTTGGAGGGGAACTGGAGGGAAAGAGACCACTGGGGAGACCTAGGCGTAGATGGGTGGATAATATTAGGATGGATATCCCACCTGGATGTGGGTATGTGGACTGGATTGGGTTGGCCCAGGATAGGGACAGGTGGCGGACGCTTGTGAGTGCGGTGATGAACCTTCGGATTCCATAAAATGCGGGGAATTTCTTGACTAGCTGCAAACCAGTTAGCTTCTCAAGAAGGACTCTGCACCATGGAGTAAGTAAGTATAAGAATCTACATTGATTTTTTTCTTATCTCTTCGATAGGGAACTTTCTTTGTCTCAAATTCCTCCAGCCTTTTAAACTTTAATTTATTTATTAATTTTGTTTTATTTGACGCCTTTTGGAAAGGTCGCAGATCCTAGTTCCGGAGAGGCAGATTAATTGTTCCATACTTACTTTACTCCATGGTGCAGAGTTCTTCTTGAGAAGCTAACTGGTTTGCAGCTAGTCAAGAAATTCCCCGCATTTCACGGAATCCGAAGGTTCATTACCGCACTCACAAGCGTCCGCCACCTGTCCCTATCCAGGGCCAGCCCAATCCAGTCCATATACCCACATCCCACCTCCTTGAGATCCATCCTACTATTATCCACCCATCTAAGTCTAAGCCTCCCCAGTGGTCTCCTTCTCTCCGGTTCCATACGTTCCATACGTTTATTATACTATTTTTAGAAAACTTACCCTACACTTTATGCTAAATAGAGAAAGTTTGAAATAAGAGAAAAAGTACTTAAGTTTAAAATTAAATTAGGAAAAGACCTGACAATGATATAAACAGTGTAAAAAGGGTAAAACTGATAATATAATTTATCTCAGTATTTAAACAACTTGATGCACAAAATTTGTTTCAAAATAAGTTTTATTTCATGCCACTACATGTTTCGAGCACATGTGCTCATCCTCAGGAGGTCAAAATTGCATTACACAATCTCGTGCACGAGACGGCCACCTGTATGTGTGACGATACCACAGGCTGTGTAATGCAATTTTGACTTCCTGATGATGAGCATATATGCTCGAAACATGTAGTGGCATGAAATAAAACTTATTGTGAAACAAATTTTGTGCATCAAGTTGGTTAAATACTGAGATAAATATACTGAGATGCACGGTCAACAGAACGTCAAAATTTGATAATATCAGTGCAATATTTCAAAGCACATCCTACTTGTGGTAGAATGGTCACCGGTGATGGCGCTAATTAAACGTCGAAACGCATGTGACTTGCAAATATATATATAATTGCCCAACAAATACACAATATATATTATCAATTATGTGTTTCTTACAGCACTCTTATACGTTTCGATGTTTGCACAACATCCTTAGGAGGTTACTTATTATGTATTTTAAAGTTACAAATTAATAAAATGGAAATTTTAAGAAAAGTTTTTGCTACAAAGAATTAATAGATTCAAACCATTAAAACTTCCTGAGATACGTCAGGTTGCTTACAATTCTTAAAATGTTTGTTTAATCACATTTACTTAGAATGTTGTTACGTAGTTGATGGCTGTATATACAATCAATGTTATGTGGAACTGAATGTCTTGTGGGCCCAAACCTGCCAAGATTACATCAAGATAGACTTATGAAAGTTTACAAGGCCTAGACATGCTGGTGGTACTGCAAATAACCTTGCATTGTTGCTTCTTAGAATATCAGCATTCGTTTGTCTGCTTTTAAATCTTTCCATTGATTTTGGATTCCCAGGCTTTTTCAGTTCCCTTCACTCTGAATGTTACTTACTTATTTACTTTACTCCATGGTGCAGAGTTCTTCTTGAGAAGCTAACTGGTTTGCAGCTAGTCAAGAAATTCCCCGCATTTCACGGAACCCGAAGGTTTATTACCGCACGCACAAGCGTCCGCCACCTGTCTCTATTCCGGGCCAGCCCAATCCAGTCCATATACCCATATCCCATCTCCTGGAGATTCGTCCTAATATTATCCACCCATCTACGCCTAGGGCTCCCAAGTGTCAGAGCAAGCATCCCTCATGTGCTTGTTTCTTAACATAAGTGTTTTACATGGACGGGTTGTTAGCACCTCGCCCAACCCCCAAGCTGGAGGACCACCCCTCGTCGGCTGTCCGCGACTGCTTATTCAATTTATTCGCAGCTACCATCCTTATCGGAGACCGTTCCTCTATCCGCAATCTGAGGACGCGCCATGTCTTGTTGACAGGGACCCACTACATGGCTTTGAATATTACTGCCTTCGAAATATTTGACCACCAGTATATGATCACAGGTCTTCTTTCCTAATATGCGCCCAGAAAATGACGTTGCCACGTAGGGCAGGCTATGGCATTGCCAGTAATAAGGCATTAAAATCCGAGTAGGTTACTACTTACGACGTAAGAAAGTTTCTCTGACGCATTCAGTGGTATTACGTGAACTTTTAAGCGAAATGAAATTATCTTTCCATGTGACTTCACGTAACAAGCCTATTGTTTTGGGGCGAACGCGGGATTAGTGCTTATGTGGGAGGAAATAGAACCAGGTAGCCTATCTTTCTGATATAAACGTGCTGCACGTGCATGTCTTCTGCTGGGGGTTAATGTCGAATTATGGCCCTCGATATCTGAAAAATAGGTCGTCGTGTATTGATCGTCTGTGAAGTCACTGTAACTACAAACCGCGGACACAAATTTCTTTCACATGCCAGTATGTTCTTCACAGAAAGTAACTGCAGCTATGTATGGGAACAGAAAGTTGTTATATTACTAGACGCCAACAGTTGAAACAATTTTACTCGTTATTTTCGGATTAAATTATAAAACACAAGATATGTATATATATAACAACGCATTGATAAAATATCAATTACATTAGGGCTACATGTTTCGGCTGTGAAAGAGCCATCATCGGGCCAATGTAGAGCATATACAAGGTACAATATAAGCGTGCACTCTATGGGAACCCATCTCGTTTACAAAAAAGTTAAAATAACTGAGCATCCGACTGTACAATGAAAAGAACCAGTTTGAAATGAAATTAATTATGTCACTTATTGTGCTAAAAGTTTCTAGTTGAACGGAAGTTATATATTTGAATATTTACTTATTGGTAGTTAAGGATAGCACTCGTAAACAATCTCAAAAACAGACGAAAGGTTCACAAGTCGGTACGGGAAGTACAATATAGTTGAGACCTTATAATCACTTCGTACTGTCGGTTCAATCCAGAGTATTTAATGAGACTTTGAATATTTAATCTGATTAATATCATAGAGGTAGATTTTACCAATCGGAGTCGATTTCACGAGTAAACACACACATTTATAAAAGTTGATATGAAATATCTTGGTCTAGTAGGCAGGTCTCCAGACGTCATGTGTAGGTGTCCAATCGTCGGTCATAACTCAGTTTTTTTCCAGTTATTTAATATTTAACGCAACGTGTTTCAGTCTTCATGGCCATCATAGGGTACTATAAACCTTGTAATAATTTGAGGAAGACTGACTGCAACAGTTAAAACTAACCTTTCTCAAAATATTGAGCACTCAATGACCCACAATGTAATACCAATCAGACAACACAAGATTTATTTCCTTTCAATGAAGATGGCAAACTTGACATAGATGTTTGTCAGCATTCCACTTGGAAGATCCAGACGTAGATGGGAGGATAATATTAAGATGGATCTTCAGGCAATGGTATATGGGGGCGTGGACTGGATCGAGCTGGCTCAGGATAAGGACAGATGGTGGGCACTTGCGAATGAAGTAATGAAGATTAGGGTTCCATAAAATGTGGGGAATTTCTTGACTATCTGAAAACCGGTTTGTTTCTCAAGAAGGACTCTGCTGCATGGAGTAGGTAAGTAAGTGTGTCGGCAGTGGAAAGTAAAATATTCTTTACAGTTGTAAAACATTAATTGATTTATTTTTAAACATTTTTGGTAATTTTAATCGACAGTATTTTAACTCTACATACACACATCTGTGACAGAATTTGCTGTACTTGTGTGCCTTTATATATATATATATATATATGCACATATACCCCCTGATGATAAAAATGTATAGGTCGAAAAGTGTCGGAGTAACACAAATGACAAATGATTATTTATTATTATTTGTCAGTTTTTGAACAAATTACAGTATAATTATTTAGATACAGTATGTACCGTGCATTTTGTAGATTTTATTATATGTGTTCAACAAATGAACAATATTTTTATGTATGTACCGTGCATCTTGTATATAGTTTTTATTTCAACCAACTACGTAAATATATAAAAATATTTATATATATTTGTTTTAACAATGTTTATATTATAATCACTCCCACATGTTTCGATACATTTGTTTCATCTTCAACCAAGTAAATATTTTAATTTGGTAATTTTAAAGAAATGTTAATAATGTATAAACTACGTAACTTTAGCGAAGTACAACTTTTGAACCCCCTGAGGATGATACAAATATATCGAAACATGTAGAAGTGACTATAATATAAATATTATAATGTTAAAAAGCGTACATCAGCACAATCACTTTATTACTCAAGGTAATTATAAGGCTACATGTTTCGACTATAGATCAGTCATCTTCAGGCCTATTTTATCTATTGTGTCACAAGATGCTATGAACACTTTGGGATCCCATCGTGTTTACATCCATGGAATACATCAAACGATTTAATTTGATGTATTCCATGGATGTAAACACGATGGGATCCCAAAGTGTGCATAGCATCTTGTGACACAATAGATAAAATAAGTCTGAGGATGACTAATCTATAGTCGAAACATGTAGCCTGTATAATTACCTTGAGAAATAAAGTAATTGTGCTGGCGTATACTTTTTAAAGTTATATTACGTTTATAAGCACATCGTGATACTTCCATTCAAGTAATATAAATACTGTTAAAATAAAAATAAATTGTGAATTTTTGGTTGAAATAAACACTAAATATACAACATATTTTTAACAATTACCTGTTTCTTATAGCACTCCTACACGTTTCGATGTTTACATATCATCCTTGGGGAGTTTCTTATTTTGTGTGATAAAGTTACAAATTTATAAACTGGAAAAATTTGTAAAAGTTGTTGTTACAAATAATTCACTCTATTCCCATCAAACCTTCACACTGGAAGCCCTACAAACACAGGCTGGACTCTCATAGAATACAGTTTCATATACAAATGACTGTATAAAATGATACAGCCACCAACCACGTAACAGCATATTATAAATTAACAGTAATTAAACAAATATTTTAAGCTTTGTAAGTAACCTGACTTATCTTAAGATGTTTTAATGGTTTGAGTCTGTTAATTCTTTGTAACAGCCACTTTTTAAAACGTTTCCATTTAATAGATTTGTAACTTTAGCATAAATAATAACAAACCTCCTCAGGATAATGTTTGAACATCGAAACATATAGCAGTGCTATAAGAAACACAAAATTGTTAATAAATTTATTGTGCATTTGTTTAAAAAACGTAATAAAAATTGTATAATGAATCTATTCCACGGATTATGGATGACGTTAATTTGTATGTGTCACAACCGGATGTGTAAAGTAAAGTTCAAACAGAGATATTTAACAAGCGAGAGTGTCAGAGATAATATAAATCAAATTCGTTAGCCAGTGTTTTCTTTTTCCGGTAGTCTGGATTCATGAGAGTTGTGCAACGATGCTGTACATTTTCGTAAGTTGTCTGTTGCGCTTCTCAGTGTCAAGTAGGTATTACAGTCCTGTTATCGAACATCTGTGGGCCCAGTTAAAACAAATATCGCTTTACTGGATCGATTGTCAGACCGACATTTCTCATGATATGTGTCCCTTTACATGGCATATACGTCAGTTGGATTACACAGTGTTAATTCTACGTTTAATATATTACCTTCTGCACGCGAATAACTCATATGGACAGTAGAATAATGAAACGGAGGAATGGCATCTCATAACCAAGAACTTAAATTAGGAAGTTCTCGAAAATAATTTTTATAGGTATGTTTCTTGGGAAAGAAAATGATATTATTATTTGTGTTCATATGAGCATAATTCTCTTTTTACTGCTTAATTACTTCGTTGCATCAGCCAGGCAGTAAGGTCGTATCATCCATTAAATTTTGCGCCAAAGTAAGAAATATTTTTAGCCTCATAAAAGTCTTACAAAATGGTCTCTAATTTTTAACGGGGTGGCTTTAATAACATTTTGCGTTGAAAATAATTAAAACAATTAAACCACGGAAATAATTGCACGTATACAGTTAAATGCCCATTTTCTCTTACGTTTCTGATCGCCGAAAGAATGAAAATAAGAAGGAAGACAAATTTCTTGGTCCTTCTGCTGTTCTATCTCAATTTATTGTAGGCCGTCTCGTGCACGAGACGGCCACCTATAGGTGTGATCATACCAGAGGCTGTGTAATGCAATTTTGACTTACTGATGATGAGCACGTGTGCTCGAAACATGTAAAGGCATGAAATATAACTTATTGTGAAACAAATTTTGTGCATCAATTTGGTTAAATACTGAGATAAACTACTACAAGTTGCGGCACCGGGGTGCGGTCTTCAGGAAGTCTTCTAGAACAAAGGAATACAAGCCAAACACGGTAATCTAGGTACTGAATCCCCCCACTGCAATGATTAAAATATTTTTTTTGGCACCACACCCCCAATTGGGCCAGGGCTTCTTCATTCACGAGGTTTCTAGATCACACTCAGCGACACAGGCGGTGGGAATAGTCTGGACCAGTCATCAGCTCTTTGCAGAGACCTGTACCTGACAACACACAACAATTACGACAGACTAATATCCATACCCCCGGTGGGATTCAAACCCACAATCTTAGCAGGCGAGCGACTGCAGACCGGCCGATCGAAATATTATAATTCTAAAATACATAAATTTGACAAGCACATAACTGCAGTGTATTGATATTATAACTCATTATTTCTTATTTTGAATTTGTTAATTCCTTGCATTTTTAGATCAATTTTCCCAGTTTATTGCTCCAAGCAAACGTACAATATTAAAAGGTAAAACAGTCCCGTTACAGCCCTGGAGTTTCCCAGAGGGTTCCAGGAAGTTAAGGTTCCCAGATTTCGTGACAACGGCACAGGATGGTGGTAAGTTTGTCAGCCTTACGCACCTGCCGTCTTTACCCCAGGAAATGCTCCTGTTACTCATTTCTGTTAGAGGCTGAGTCGACCGCAGGACCATAGTGCGATAGGAAGGATTTTATGTCTATGAAAAATTCCAATGACACTAGCTGGGATCGAAGCAGCGACCTTCCGATTTGTAGCACAGCACCTTAACCACTGTGCCACCGCGGTTCCCCAAATGCACAATATTAATTATGTAAAAATATTAAAGACTTATCTCTGACGTGTTTCGACATGTGTGTACTCTCTTCAGGGAGCAGTAAATGGCAGTTTTTAAAAACCAGTTAGCAATAACTACGTAATAGAATACATGATCCACCTATTATACGAAGATGTAAAAGGAATTATTTATCCCTGTGACTAATGACACCACGTATTTTTGAAACCCCATTAGCTCTTACGTCTCTGTAGTCTAAGTCACGCTGTTGCAAATTTCAGTTGATTTGTAGGCTTGGTTTCCTGCAACACATCAACATTCGTCTCGATTTAATTCAGTCTTTGACCTTTTGCCAGGCAAATTAAATCACAAAGCTGACGTATAAGGTAATCGTCTTCCGTTTTGAAGAAGAAATGATATAAACATCAACGTTTATGTTATCTAGAATTAATAGACAATTAGGGAATCTAATCTTTTCTTAATATTTCAGCTTTATGTGCTTCCTTTTCTAAAAATGACGTCAGAGAAGCTTGTTTTGTATGGTGCCACACAATCGCTACCATAATTACGGTGTTAACACATACCGAAGAGGCTTCTGTTCGGAAAACCAACAGATCGAGTTCGGTCTGAGGTTTTAAATAGCAAACTGAGTTGTATTTCTTATTATTACGAAGTGCATTCTGGGTGTGTCCGACTTACTGGGAGGATTGTCCCACACTACAGCCCAAGTCCGCGCACATACAAACAAAGCCGAAGTTTCAATCATTGGGGCCCGCGAACTGGTAAATTTTTGCCAACGTAAGGGAGGCATTAGCATCTTGGGAAACCTCGGCAACTAGTTACCAGCCGACAAAGGCATAACATCCCAAAAAGGCTCGAGTCTTCGTCGGCATACCTGTGACAACGTTCTATCTCGAAAAAAAATAATAAAGGCCATTGTGCAGTGATAAATACGCAGTGGAACTTTACAGATTAACGGGAGAGTCGTTACTCTGTTGCGTGGGGAAAAAAGACCAACTGTCACCATAAGGTGACTATATATACACCATATATACCCCTACCAATAAATAAAGTTATGTTAGCCAAGTACATACGCTCCACTGTAGTTACCAACTGTCACTTTTACAAGTACATATATTTTCTCGTAAATTCATATTCAACTTAGATTAATATGAATTTGTCCTACAATGGTTTTATGCCCATTAGTGATGCGAGATGGCGGAGGTTTAAGTAATACTACTACTATGGCTACTACTACTACTACTACTAATACTGTTGCTACTACTACTACTACTGCTGGTGCTACTACTACTACTTTTGCTACTACAACTGCTACTACTATTACAGCTACTACTACTACTACTATTATTACTACTGTTGCTACTAACACTGCTGGTGCTACTACTACTACTTTTGCTACTACAACTGCTACTACTATTACTGCTACTACTACTACTACTACTAATACTGTTGCTACTACTACTATTACTACTACTACTACCTCTTACGTTGAAAATTTGTCGTTCGTAAACAAACAAGCAACAAATAGCCTTCCTGCATTTGATCAGGTTTTCTTATAAGAAGACATGTCAATAAATGATAAGGTTTTCGTAGTATATAAATTAAATTTAGCAACTTGCAATGTTTTACGAAGCAGATTATTGTAACATAATACATTAGTGAATAATCCATTGCCAATTGTGAAACTAACGGAGAGATTTCAACGAGGGGTTCGTTTTTTACAAATGTTGTCAAAAAATTCATCCTACCATCCCTCATAAGGACCCGAAAATTCACTGCCATCTTAAGATTCGTTTCAATATTTTTCTCTCTTCTATGTCTCTGTTTCCCAGATAAATGTTGATGCATTCTTGTCCTCTGTCACGGTGGTTGTTATTGTTCTTGATAACGTTACTTTAAGCGGCTGTAGAGAATATATTTGATTGAACCACCGAGGACTGACGGTTTTGAAATCAGGATTTCTTGTCCCGACGTCGGTGACATTTCTCTTCGACCCGTCATTCCCGGTAACGAACTCCATGGCGACAGAATTGTTCTTCCGAAGCCAGCGGTCGGACAAAGAGTAATTGAAGTAATTCTGCGCTTTTTTTTCGACTTTGGGGTTCATTATCGTGCTCATTAGAAGAGGCCACCAATCGGGGTGCCAGTTGAATCCACTTCACCTAATTCGAAACTGTCTATTATCAGTTCATTTTCATAGTCTGTTGCGTTAAAATCGCATGTAATTATCATTCCTTAATAATTCTTCTGTTTCTTATTCAACACTACCTTATCTCAGTATTTCAGGTATTTTATTTAATTTACCTAATATAGGTAACACATAAATAGGAAGTTTTTGAATATCTATTGTGCATGGAGAGGAACTTCCGGTAGTGTCTTTCGTGATCCTCGAAAACTGTGTTCTGCTGACGTTTCACATCTCGTTATCTAGACGTTGTGTCGTTAAACGGAGACTGCTGTAATGGTACTTCGCCAAACAGACGGAACCAAGCTCTGAGAATTGACTGGCTTAATGAAGGAAAGTGTTTTCCTCGTCGCAATAAAACCCTTTGTGAAAAACGTAAATTATGTGCATGTCATACCTTTGCAGTACGACTGATTTATCTTCTCTTTGGCTTGCAGCCATAACGCACGTAGCGCTCTGTTCTTTTGGTTTCTTTGATTCGAAATTTCTGCCCTTCCAGCGGAACACTGGAAAAGAACACCAAACCTGTCTTCTAAGAACATGAAAAAGGAGGTAAATTCCTATTCCTGATGACATGATCCGCGCGAATGAGGTTACAGTCCGTCCTAAGGGAATTGCTATAGACTACCTAAGGAATGCATTGTCAAAATATGTAGAAAAATGCGGTCACATATTAGCCAGGGGCTACCCAAATTTTTTGGCACGCGAATATTATCCATCAGACGTTCGAAATTTGGGATATGGAATTCTAACATTCTCAGTTAACCTACTGTATCAAAGAATAAATGGCGAACTGCACCCAGAGACTTTACGGCCAACATACGTAGTGCGTCATTATAACTAGACTAAGCTTTGTCTTGAATTTGACATTACTCTTTTACTTTATAATTGGTGTCTTCATAAGAAATAGTACGACAAGAAGAACTGAATATTTTGTGATTGGGAGAAACGAGAGGCAGATCAAGGTGCAAGGCCTGACTGATCCAACATTATCTGCTGACTGAAATAATCTTCAGCGCCTGTCTGAGTGTTTAAAAATATCCTACCATTAATCATTAACACAGACGCTGTCTGATTCTTGAAAGTCTAAAATTTATTGTTTTAGTGAATCGTAGATTTATCACAGTTGCACCATAACTCAATACACAGACGCTGTTTTGATGGGTAACACTTCGTAGTTGGTTACGTTAGTGAATTGCAGACCTATCGCAATTGTAATCGGAAGTAAGTCTTTTGTATCTCTTGTACTCATTAAATTCATGTAGTTAACACATAGCCACCACGTTATATTCGTGGAAAAATCTATCTGCCGAGCCACGTGGCTGATGTTGAATGAACGTGCAGTAGAAATCCAAAGTAAATTTCGCGATTTTTTTTTAATTTCAGACTAAGCTTTTCCGTAATTTTCAAGGGAGTAAAGTTTAACATTTCCGAATTTCACAGTTACTGATAAGCAAAAGGGAAGGATATACTGCACATGGCGCCTAACGTATCCAGATCTGTAACTTAAATTTTCAGTATGATATCTGTGTAATGAACTGCATAAGAGAGAGTTCTGTCTTCGTGGCTGTTCCTATACTGATAAGAAATTTTACCAACGACATTTGTGGTTTTGCCTCTCGGTAAGTTTCTTCTGAATTCTCTCTCACGTCACTGTTATATCCGATCTGAGTAACGTCTCTAGATTATACGTCCTTCATTTTTAACTACGTTATGTTCATCCAGGAGCAAAATTAACTTGTAATTTATTTAACAACGCTTTTCAGCTTTATTGAATATTTAGCATACGACGTAAGAAAGTGTTTTCAATGGAGACTTGAAAAGAATTTGGGGCTGTCTCTGTCTTTCTTAATGTAACGACCCAGTAACACCCCGGGGAAATGGAAATAGAAAGCCCAAAAAATGTGGATCAGAACTAAAGTTCCCTGACTCCCTAGATTTGCGAGAAGCCATGGGAATTCTATAGTAGATTTCAGTTTGAACTAAACAAAAATAATTTGTTTTTATAATGTAAGTTATCAATGTTGAGGGGTACGCAGTGGTAAAATGAGAAACCGGAAACTATGGCTTCAAATCAATCAACGTTTCTGTCCCTGCTTCAAAGGAACTTGTGTGGTTCTTGCTGCGATTCATTACTTTGTTCCTAAGGTTAAGAAAATCAACAATGTTAGCTTTGAAATGTGAGGGACTGCTTGTATCTCTGATTCTACTCAAAGTTTTCTGGGTGCAAATAGTTATTATAGCAGCTTAGCAGACTACGGGCTGGTTAACCGATGAATCGCCTTTCCGACTACGGACAGAGGCAAGAACATTTATTCTAATATTTGTTTGGTGTGCTCCACTCTTTTTATGAATGCAGTTCAACAAATTCATGAGAATTCAAATAGAGTGCTGTAACATTAGTCAGTACATGGAAGCTTCATGGTCTGGAATAGGCTTGAGAATGGCTAACAGTAGCCTAAACATGTAGCCCTTCTCCTATCAGCAATAGATTACTTCACAAAATATACGGATTAATGCAAGAGCTGTGTAACTGTGTTGTCTTGAGTCTGTTGAAGAAGTTTTCCTTTACTTCAAATTTTCCAGATCGACTGTACAGCCATCCCAGTCTCTTATCCGTTGGGTACCTAGTTTAACCCCCGAGATAATGTGGCCATGGCTTGAAGCTTGCCCCTCGCTTCCTTCTAGTGCCAAAGTCAAAAATGGTGGAACTATACTTCATCTCCCTCACACATGTAGGAGCCAGAGTAGCGTAGTCGTTATAGTGAGTAAGGCTATGGCCTGGAAGGTACGGGGTTCGAATCCCGGTAAGGGCAAGAGATTTTTTCCTTCTCCAAACATTGAGACCGACCGGATCTGGAGCCCACCCGGCCTCCTATTCACTGTTTACTGGTGTTCTTTCCCGGGGATAATAAGGCTGGGGCGTGACGTTAGCGAGGTTAAGAATGAGTGGGGTTGTATGCATTCACGGCTTTGACAAGGAAAATACTGTGCATATATCTACACATGGCTTGTTGTGGGACAGCTTCACCTTTGCATTTATACGTTACCAAAGTAGATAATAGTAAGCCTACGCTTGTAAATGGAAGCCGCTCATGAGTAACGCAGTTCTGACGCAGCTAAACCTTAGTAATGTGAATTAGGTTGAACCATTGTGTCATTAATAGGCAACGCTGCCAACATATCTGTCGTATTTCACTCTGAAAGTAGGAAAGTTATAACATTTTTTGTGCGCAACGGCTCTACCCCCAATTTAGAGTTGTCATCGCAGTATCATTGCTTCACCTGGATTAAACACGTAGAGTGGCTGGCAACGTCATGCAGATATTTGCTGTGACGCATTTCCGTCCCTCTAGCAGGCTTAGAGACGCCTGTCATCTGAGACCCATATGTTCCAGCGGCTCTCACCACATTTCCGCAAACAGACTGCATTCTCACTATACCTGCGACTGACAGTATCGTCTGAATTGGCGTAGGATTGGTCACTTTCACGACAATAGTTTGACGGGAAACTAAAAAGTTGTGGACGATATTCCGCGCTAAAATAACTTCAAGTCCAGTTGGTGTCTGTCGCTTGTTACCCTGCGTGGAGAGAAAGGACAGAGAGGTTGATAAGACCAGAACCGTCGACAGTTCGCACAAATACGACATAGATGCAAATGCTACTCGATACAGTAGCCATATGGGATACACGAACGGTACATGTAACTTTCCTGCATGCTGGTGGTATCTAGTGGTCGGTACCTAACGTCCTAGCAACCGCCTCGCAACGTGATTTTAAAGAAACGGTAATTTCTAAGGAAAATTTAATTCCGTTTACAAAGTTCCATCTATTTTTGTATACCATAAATTTTGGAGATGGTTATTCTAACTTCTCCCCCTAGATAAGTGATAGTGACGAACTTACTAAGTATCGTGATTGTAATTAATAATGTTAACAATATTTTTGGTATGATATATGAGTGAATTCACAACATAATTCCAATTTATAACTGAAATTCAACTTGGCGAACCCCCCTACCTTAAGTTTCTGATTTTGAAACCTTGCCAAGCGTCCTATTTACTGTGTTCTGGGGCTCTTTTCCTCGTGGGCGAGGAAAAGCATGAGTGGAGCCATACACCTAATTCACCTTACGCCTTCATGGTGTGCACATGGAAAAATGTACCCTGCGCCATTTCTAGTGTGTGTACAGATTTGGTTTTGTAATATATACGCTTTCAGGAACGCGGGTTAATAAGAGTCTCATAAGAAACAAGCATTCCCGTTATATGAATGCAGTTTATTTTTAAAAAAATCTCGGACATGTAAAGGGCCACTACACTAGTTGGGTGTTGGAAGACAAACAAAATTAATATTTCTGAGGACGGAAGGAATCGGGAATTTAATCCGACTAAACCTGCAATTACGACCTCTGCATGCATTTTAATCAAAAGTTAGAATTTCACGTCATTAAAATGGCTTTGTCACAGCTAAATTGACGAGCGAGATACGTAATCATATTTCATTTTAATTGGCAAATTCAAATTGATTTCTCCGCCATCGTTACAAAACCTACGCCTGCGAATTACGAAGCACGTCAAAATGGACACGTGTTATCGCCTGGCTCTCTTTTAGGAATCACTGGGCATACGAGCACTTTAAATCATGGAAATTTACGGAATGGTACGTGGGCTGAATCCGGCTTCCTTTGTACCTTATCAGTTGCCTCGTTGTTGTAACTAATTACACAGGTCAGCAACCGATTTAGGCGCGTTAGCACAGACGAAAAAAGTGCCTAGTAATTTCGTCGTGTCCGTCCGTATGTCCCTATGTATCAGCGTGGCCCCCACTGGACATATACATGTGTCAAATTTGATATTTGGCACTTCCGTGAAAATCTTTCGAGAAACCACAAATTTGTTTAAAATCGGGCAAAAATCTCGGGAACTTTATATTAAGACCGAAGTAGGGTTCATTGTTAAAGGCTACATTAATTCGCCATAAACATTTTCTCTTCGAGTGTAGTGATATCAGCCTGTAAGTGTAGGCGAGGAGGTGTAAAGGTCATGTGAACGTGTCGCAGTGTTAGGTTATATGGACATTGTTGATCTTTTTCAAGTGAAAGTTGTCCAGGTACTTACCATTTGCTGCACATGGAACATGAATGTTTACCACCGCTCTCACGAAAGCCTATAAATTTTTACCCTATTAAAAAGTAAGTTTAACCATTAGAATAAGCTCTCTAAAGGCAGTACTCAGCAGTGTGTGTGTATGTGTGTGTGTGTGTGTTTGTGTGTTTGTGTGTGTGTGTTTGTGTGTTTGTGTGTGTGTGTTTGTGTGTGTGTGTGTGGGGGTGTGTGTGTGTGAGTGTGTG
>Ga0123352_10009773_pt1 | contig 15034 bp, 6 predicted proteins | sample TergutLab28metaG_FD_89700 | JGI IMG/M metagenome (GOLD analysis project Ga0123352, IMG submission 89700) | Labiotermes labralis P1 segment gut microbial communities from Petit-Saut dam, French Guiana - Lab288 P1 | ecosystem: Host-associated > Arthropoda: Insects > Digestive system > Gut ... | reverse complement strand
TAAGTAGATTGTTTGCAATTTCTAATGCCTCTCCTATTGGTATATTGACGTATAGGTCTTTAATATCAAATGTGACCATTCTATGGTTTTCATTGATATTTATTTTAGTTAGTTCATTAGCTAGAGTTATGGAATCTTTTATTATGTAATGGTTCTTTAGGTTTATGGCATTGTTTAGTTTCTTTATTAGTGCTTTTGATATTTTATATCCTGGTGCATTTCTGTTGTTTACTATTTGTTTATACACATATAAATAAATAAACAGACAAAACTACAATCACATAACAACTCTCCCCCTGGTAGTAAATTAGGAGGGAAGTTTTTGAAGTCCAAGACGTGTAACTAAACTCTATAGAATCCCTGGCATGTGAAGAAAATGTTTAACAACTTTTAATAAATTACACTTTATGACACAATACACAGTGAAGTTACATTGATAAAGCACAATCTGAATCTCTTGTGGCAAATAATTCAATGGAGTCTTCTTGGGATACCAGCCATGTCAAGCAGTGGAAGGAAACCAACAATTCAGACACCATTGCAGTCCCCGTCACCAGGGGTCTGATATAACTACAGGTTCAAAATACCCCAGACACTGATTCTGACCAGTGCCCATGTTTGGGTGCTGACCAATGGGGAATAATGGGCTGCGTTAAACACTTACTCTACTTGGCCTTTCTCTCCATATGGTGTTTCTCTCTGGTCTATGTAAGCATGCTTGTTACAGGGTACCAAGCCTAAATCAAGCAGTAAACTCTATTCTCTTGGAATGATGCTAAATGCCCATGGCTCTTTTCATGAAGTGATCCAGAAACTGCAACAGGGATGGAGTCAGGCTTGGTACCCTGTGAATAAAGAACATGAAATGCAGTAACTGAGGTTCTGCTTCAATTTTTTCTATTTACAGCAACAAAAACATCCACACTTCATACTACTGCTACAAATCATGATAATTAACTAACACCGGTTATTCCACTAATATCCACCTCTAATAATATGAGCTTCACAGTTTCATTATGGCAAAAGTTTAAAGCTGTGACACCATGTACTCATGCATATGATTCCAACAATAATTTTTCATACAATAAAATCACTTACAGTTCAGAGCTATTCAATAATTAGCCACCTGCAACACACCATTGGCACTAACAGTTACCTGTATAAGTGGCATAAGTACACCTCCTTTAGTATATCCAAACATCGGATGCATAACTTCTAAGAACTGCATCAACTGGCAAAATTTCAATACATGTCCCACTGCTTCATACGTTCCTTCCATTGAATCTGTTAAAGGACATACAACATTAGGGATGCAAATTTCTGCTTAATTCACAAATGGCAAAGAGTGATCTCTCCATCAAGAACGGAGTCCTGCTATATAAGCAGCTCATCCGCCTCACGATGGATTATGTGTGCCCAGTGTAGAGGTCCACTGCCCACACCCACATCAGGAGGCTGCAGGTGTTACAATCCAAGTGTCTTTGCCTTGCCATTGGTGCCCCTTGGTACGTTAGTAACAGGCAGATACACAAGGATCTGGGTGTTCTGCTGTTTGCCAATCACATCAGAGCCCTGACTGCGAGCTTTGACTCAAAGTTAGCTGATGTGGGGAACCCCCTAGTACAGCAACTCAGCAGATACTTAGGCTGACCAAGGGTTGACCCTGTCACCTGACGTGAAAGCCAAGGGTGGCAGGGGCCAGCAGGCCAGTCGAGGCCATCACCTTCAACTGCCAAGTAGACTAAACGAATATCGTTCAGCACTGGTCAGCCGAGCGCCTTTCGGATACCCTTACTAAGGTTTCTCCATGATTTTTCCTCAGTCGTAAGGCAAATTCCAGAGTATACAATGCAAAGTCAGGGCACGGCCTGCACTCCCCTCCCCTAGGCGTGGCAGCTTCACCTAAGCACCTGACAAAAGTTGCATACCTCCAGTTTGTGACTGAGCCAGTCTGGGCTCAGAACCCAGACAGCCAACCAACCATATTTTATTCCTCCCATAATTAGTCCAGGGCCACCTGGCACTAGTCTCTGGCAAGATCAGTCAAGGCCCTCAGCCTGACTTTAATATTGTTAGCGTAAGCATATTCCCCTGTTAGAGTTAAGGTGTCCGTTACAGAGCACAGTGATGCGGTCAAACACAAGTATGGCTCACAGACAGGGGGACGTTGACTTGTGCTTCGCACAAGTCTCCGCTCCCCACTTAGCACTTTGGCTTGGCTTGGCAAATGGCAAAATATTACAGTAAGCTGCATTAATAATCTCACCATACACACAAAATAAATGAACATAAATTTTTTGCATCACAGCAGAGAGGAACATTTTGACCTTCTTTGTTTCAGTAATATGGCAATTTCATTCCAGTGGTCACATCTTAATTTCTTTGTTACAGTGGCTGACTTTCTACCCTCATAAATATCGAATGGGGGCTGAAATGTATGCCACTGGACTGCAAACCTTTTGTTGCACCAGACGGACAAAATGAGTGCCCAATGGCATGCAATTAGATATGTATATGTGAACAATTTAAGTGACTTTAAATTGTGGATTATATATGTGACTTTAGTAAAAAAAATATTCAATAAAACACATTTTAAGGAACACCTGCCTTAAATATGAACCAACTTGTTGTTTCAAGCTGTTTAATCATGTAACAGGTGCCAGGATGAACACAAACACATCACAAATGCCAGTCTCTACTGGTACATCTCAAATTGTATAAGACCACACACAGAATTCCTCTTCACATCAAACACGAATCTAACATTAAAGTACTGGTAAAAGACTTCCTGTCATTCCTTTATCATTTTATACCACTGTAGATAACGAAGTTAATTTTGGAGTCCAAGAATTAAATTTGAACACTATCAATGTAACTCATCAAACAACTCAGTGACACATTCAATTAGCAGCCTCCAATTTGTACCATTTGTGGGCAAAAGGTCACAGGTCAACACACCAATAATCCAAACAATCATGCTGGATATGCATTATTTTCTGGCTAGTAAGTGGACAGAGAGACAGTAAGATGAAAATAAACTGCACTGTATAAATTGAGATAATATAGTTGGAAGATAACTAGTGTTCACAATCTTGAGGAAAAACCAGGCAAGGACAGGATCACACAGTCACAGCGAAGATAAATTGTTAAAATATGGCAAGTCCAAAAGGATGGCAGCAGACCTCCATTGTGTGAATTGTTACGTGGGGTAGCAACTCATTCACATAAAAAAAAATTATATTCTCAAAAGTTACAAGAAATAAGAAAGACAAATCCAAAGATCACAGAAACCACAAAAGACAAATCATATAGTGCTGCAAATGGCTTCAACACCCACAATGGAAAACCTGAATATCTAAAACACTTTATCAATACAGATAAAATGGTGAAGGAAGGAAAGGGACATGCAAGAGAAAAAAAAAGAAGAAACAGTTCTAATCCAAAAAGGGGCATGCACAAATTTTCCAAAAATCCAACAGTCACCCCAAAATTCTAAGTGCAAACTAACAGCCAGGATTTGTGCATGCCTGTCTTCATTATTACAATAGAAAAGAGCAGTCTTCAAGCTTAAAATATACTTACTAGGTCCATCTTTGAAGTAGCGAACTGTCATCACAGTGGCAATGTACATAAAGCCAACAAACTGACACAGGTTGTAGAAAATTAAGTACACCTTTTTAAGGTTTTCTGGAATCAAACATACAATCCCTATATGACTGTACTATAAAAAAAGCAATAAATGAAGTAAAACATTAAAATAAGAATGCAAAATTTAAAACTAAAAATCTATGCACGATGGACTATAAGCACGACATAATCTAGATATTTTGGGAATATCATATGATGCCTTATTTCCTCCAAGAGCTGTAATGTGTATGGTAAGGCTGGTAAAGCCTAGCCATTAAAAAATCAATGTGATAACACAACCTCCAAGATAATTCAAGACCTGCTTCAAATTATTCATCACTGTCATCCAACACAACATATACAGAGAATTCATGCAAAAAGCTAAAACAGGCAACTTCCTGTAGATGCCTAGTTGAATAAAATCTCTTATATCTACAATATTGATGATACAAATTGATACTGACCACAACACAGAGACAAGAAGGTTTCAAATACTGTTCTGAAGAAAGATCTGTAACATTATGTCATGACTAAATAAATAATAATATATTTCAACACAATTTAACTACACTGGTGTTGAACACTTGCTTTAAGTCCACCTAAAAAAAAGACATCACAGCAAATGTGTGGAGGGGGGACACTTCGCTTTGTCTAACCTCTTATATCGGTAAGGGTGTGTGTGTGTGTGGGGGGGGGGGAGGTTGACAGTCTACAATGAAGAAACATGGGATTTCATTATACATATCACAAATTACAAAATTACAAAGTAACATGTTGCCTTCATTTTCATTTGCTGAAGCAAAACATCCATCTACAACATGACATGAAGACGCTACGGAGAATTGCACCCAACTTTTCCTTGGAAAATGTAACTTTGTAATACCATTCTATTCCTGAATATATGATGGATCATATTTTATTATTTTATGTATTTTGTGCTGCACTTCAATATGATCTCTTATTTTTTGTCCTCAATAGAAGACATGTCTGAGCTTCATTTTCTGTCTGAACACTCTCACAACATGCCTGTGTGTGAGGTATTAACTCATACACAAAACATTTCCTTGATGACTAACCAAAGATACAAATACCCCTGTGCATCAGGTCTCACTGAAGAATGATTTATAATTTTTTAATCCATTTAACTAACAATGCAACCCCTGTACAAGCCTGGATACAAGCTGACGGTTCCAAGAGGTTGAGGCTCCCAGATTTCAAGACAATCGAAACATGAAGGTGGTAGGGTTGTCGCCCCACACACCGGCTGCCTTTACCCCCAGGAAATATTCCTGGTACTTGTTTCTGTTAGAGGTTGAGTCAACCCCAGGGCCATAGTGTGGCCAGAAGGATTATGTCAATGAAAAATTACAGTGACACCACTGGGAATTGACCCCATGTTCCAGCTTGCAGTGCAGTGTCTCAACCAACTGTGTCACCACGTGCATTTAATTAACATGGAGATAAGAATTTCATGCTTAACTGAAGGTACCCACATTTATTACACACGAAGTGTAAATACAGATAACAGGAGACAGTGTAACCAGCATACTAACTAGGCTATGGGCTGGACAACCACGGAATCATGGTTTGACTACTGGCAGAGGTAAGAAATTTTTCTCCTCTATGAAACATTCAGATGGGCACTAAGGCTACCTAACCTCCTATGCAGTGAGTACCAGGAGTTCTTTCCTTTGGGGGAGTGGCCAGGGCAAGAAGCTGACCACTCACTTTCATCTGATGACAAGGTTACAAATGAGTGCAGCTATACCTTCATTCCCTCTTGGTGTGTGCACATGGCCAACTTCACCATTACCTTATTACAGATAATACATAACTCACATTAACACAAGAAAATATCATAGACAGAGGTATATATAGGGACTAATATTATAATAGTCCTTCAGTGCACAGAATGAGAGGTATGGGCTCAATGCGTCTGAAAAAGGCGGAGTCCAATGGTAGCTGTCCCCTTTGAGTACAGTAACAAAACTTCACATTCCACAAAACCTGGGAAATTTCTTCAAAGTAACTTTTCAACTACATGTTAAGAGTCTCACAAAGAACTCTGCTCCATGGACTTTGTTTAGTTACTTACAGATGTGAAGGACATGTAGAAATACTCTGTAATTCCAAGAAAACAAACTTCAGTACAACCAGGTCAACAAATTTTGGACTACATACATCCAATTCCATTGCCAGTATTCCTGAACGCTAAATATTACCTTGAGCAATGATCTGTGGAATATATGCTGTATAGATCAGTCATATTTCCTTGTGGTTAACTGACTGTTGTGTATCCTTATCTCTAAATAGTCTGAAAACTCACATTCAGAATAAGGTGGATATGCTGCCACTGGTTTCATAAAATCAGAACTGTCGCTAAATACACATAATTACATTACAGTCATGCGTCGCTTAATGATGGGGATACGTTCTGAGAAATGTTTCATTAGGTGATTTCATCATTATGCAAACGTCATACAGTGTACTTACACAAACCTACATAGTATAGCCTATTACACACCTAGTCTATATGGTATAGCCTATTGCTCCTATGCTACAAACCTGCAGAGCATGTTACTGTACTAGATACTCTAGTCAATTGTAACACAATGGTAAGTATTATAATATTATATTATAATATTATAATGTTATGGGACCACTGTCGTATATGCGGTCCGTCATTGACTGAAACATTGTTATGCAGCACATGACTGAACAGTCACAAATGCAGCCCCAAAAGTCCATAAATTTCTTTAAAATGAAGTTATGAAATAAATGCAAGGTATTTTCACACACTGAAGAAAGAAAACAGGTCGCCTTGGCATTGTGCAAACAAGATACAGTGGACTCACAGGAAAAGGCAGGTACATTTCTTAAAGAAGAGGGAAAACACGTCTGCAAGTAATGATGATAACATTCACAAACATGGTCTCTGCTTTATGTTACACAGAACATTTCTTACTGTTAAAATAAATTTAAAATACGAGGCATGCTTAATAATTAGGGTTCCTTAGGCCAAAAAATTTCAACGACCACAACAATATATGCAACTCATCTATTCCACTTGAGCATCGTTATTTTTCAACACAATCCCCACCCATTCTGGCATAAGTTTAAAAATTTCATTACAGCAGAAATCACACTTTTGCATACAAAGCCATTCATGGTCAGCCATTTCCACTTCTTCATTGTGGTGGAACTGGCAACCTCCCAAGCGTTGCTCCATTTCTTGTGCTGAAAAAGCAACACTTGAGAGGTTGCCAATTTCACAATAATGAGAAGTGAGAATGGCTGTTAGCAAATGTCTAACAACACAACAACCCTGATTTCTAACATGATGAAATTTATTATCTCATGGCAAGATGTGACATGCTCAGGGATTACGTTCATATATAATGATACTCCAGTGCAATAAATGAGCTGCATACAACACTGTAATGACTTTTTGCTGAATTTTTATGACCTAGGAAACCTTAATGATCATGTTCATATATTCGCACTTCTATCAAGAATAAGCCTTGGTTGTCCATCACTCATACAACAGACCACATCATTCAACAATGACTGTAAAGGGTTAAAGGATGGAAAGTTCTGACTATCCTGGCCGGTCAAAATAAAAGCTTAGATGTCCTGCTGCAGCTGTGATTCCCTGCAACATAACCTTATGCTCAGCTTCTCATTAGGCAGCCATGAAATGGTTGTAAACTAACATCTGCGCCCTCAACCTCAATTAGCAATGTCCACTGATAAACCCCTACTTCCACCCTCAATATTTATGTAGATGTCACTTAAGACCCACAATTAGGACAACTGGGTCAATTCAGACACATTCTTGGACAGATAGTAAGTCTAGTAATATGACAGGTTAACTGTAAAATAAGATCTCATTAAATAAAAACAATTTACAGTACAGTTAATTCTTCTTAGTATATATGGATATTGTGTACAGGCAGGTCCCATTTTACACCAGGGTTATGTTCCAGAAAAATGTCACGCAAATCAAACACAAAATTCCAATTTAAAACTGTGTATTTCCTGGAAGTTAAGGGATTGACAACCTCATCCCATATAATGTATGACTATACCACTAGTGGATATATGGCCCTGTAGAGTATATAGGTACTGTACAGACAGTATACAGACATTTCTATACAGCATCCATACATTTCTATACAAATTTTTATAAAATATACTTATTTATTTCTAATGCAATAAAAATGAAAGAGCCAAGGATCCACAATTTTTGGTACAGTTCATTCTGAAAGGATTGTAGTAGTCTTGTTAAAAAAAAAACAAAAACTTCAGTTCCTGACTTAGCACTGTCTTTAATTCTCTCAGTATTATCATGAACAGTACATATGCTACTATAAGTGAGTCTAACATTACAGCATATGTCAACAATTCATTCACCTTTTTCAAGTCAGCTTATTATGTCCAATTTCTTTTTGATACTGTTTGTCTTTCACCAGTTTTTCACTTGGATTGCATTATGATGTAGATTTACATTTCTCACTCATTTTGGTAAGAAAAGCCAATACTGTTCAAGACAAAACTACATGAGCCACATGCTTATATCGCCATGTAATCAATCCATACATATGACTGATGGTGTGACAGTGACGCCATTTTCTGCTAACCTTCTACAAAAAAGTAAGTGTGGCTATGGATCATCTATGCCAAATTGCATTAAACCAACAACTATCAAGTAAATTCCAAAAATGGTGTACATTTGCAAGTCATGTTAAGCAAAACTGGGCAAAAAGAAATCACGAGAAATGAAACCTGCCTGTATTACCTGATGAGAGCCCATTTTGGCCAAAATGTGTACGAAGCAAAGTTTCCCATATACATAATAAAAGTTCTTAGTTGTGGTAAATGGTGAAGTTTCTACATTATTATTAGTGATATGACAGTTTGTCTTGGACACTATCATCACAGCCACATCACTGTTTGGGACTGACCTTTCCTGTACCCAAGTTCTTCCTTCTGAAGTTTCTCATACAGATCGGGGTAGTCACCCATGACATCTCTTGGCTCTTCATCATCAATATCATCTTCTGTCTTCCACCGGTCAAAATCAATCTGCAGATACAAAATCTTAAGATATTATCCTACAGACTGAGACATATGGACATTAACACAGTTTAAAACCAGAAACCATATTTTTGTTCCTTTAACAATTCCAAAGAATAGTATGTATGAGAAAATATAAGTGAATGACATCAGAGCACCTTCATATACGATGCACCAGAAAGACACTGAAACATAAAGAATGCCAAAAGGTTCACATTACAATTCCACCTTTCATTCACATTCTTTCACAGTTGTTTAATTATTTATGGCCATTACACGCAGAAATATGTTTATGAAAACAGAGTCAGTGTTAACTGAAGTGGAGAACATGATGGTCCGGCGGAAAGAGCTAGCACCCACAGGCACTTTTCTCTGTCTTCCCTGAAATGTTCTTTTGGTGTGTGCAGCAATTCTTCTATGTCTTATCTTTATCTTCCTGTTCATGAAAACGACAACAAGGAGGACAACATTCCAGTTCCACCAATATCTGTGAAACACCTTCACTCTCAGGGTCATTAGATAAACTGACATATCAGAAACATTGAGGCAAGTCACTGGACAATTAACTTTTGTCATATAGGAATTAGGTATCAGAAGAACTTGGTACTTTGGGGAAAGGGAGGGAAGGGAGGCAAAGGCTGGTATGGAGCCTGTGGGGTGAGGGGGAGAGGGAGCAGCTGATGCCAATAGGTCTGCACAATTAAATGATGTGCAATGACATCCCGCCAGGTGGGCACTACCAGCAGATGTGAATCCTCAGCCTCCTCGAAGTGGCCCTTCATGTACTCTATGGTGACAGCAGAATGCAGCAGATGACAGATGTGCGACTGGTGAGTCTCCAGCACCATGAAATTTGGGAACTTTTGCGAAGGAAGCAACTTACAACACAAAATCATCCATCTTCCAGGCCAGCTGTATGTTGGGCTTGGGGCTGACAACATCCTGTATAATGCTTCTGCATTTAAGAAACTCAACAGTAAACAGCCCGCACACTTCCTCTCTCATACGACAGACAAAGCAAAGGAACAGGAAAGACAATATCTGGCTCAGAACATGACATGTATGAAGTCTGTACCTAAGGCAATACCAAAAAGGCATCCAAACCTTACAATAGATACAGTGGAATGGCCAAGAAACATTAAGGCTGGATGCTTATATAATCCTATACAGTGGTGGCAATGGAAATACATTCTGTACCAGTTTCATACTGCATGAAAAATACAAACGTATGATACTGGATTTCAGGGCAGTCAGCAACAGACTATGAACATTAAGGTCCGGAAGTAAGTTCCTCAATGTGCCTTTAATCAATGTATCCACTCCCAAAGATAACAAAGTGGAAGAAATCAAGGATGGTTTTTATAAACAACTCTCCAGGAAATTTAAGAAATTGCCACAGCATAATATTAACACTGTACTAGGGGAAATAAATGATAGGTCAGGCAAAAGTAACCTCTGTAATCATAACTGGGACAGACAGAGTCCACAGGATTAGCAAGAGTGACGAGCAGAGGCTTGCCAATTTTGCAACAGCAGAAAATACAATGATAATGCATACCTATTGCCAATAGAAGGATATAAACACAGAGGCATGGATATTGCCAGATCAGTCAGTAAAAAACTAGATATATCATCTTTCAATACAAGCCAGACATAAGTCCAACACACTAGACATTAAAGTTGCAGAGGAGCTGATAATGATTCACGTATATATAGTTATCATAGGCAGAACCCACGTAACTGCAAAGCAAACACAAAGAACTAACAAATGCAACCCACAGACTAGGATTTCCAGTTACTTAACAAAAGATCAAGCATACAATTGCATGCCAGCAAGAATGGCAATCACAGATGATATACACCATAGATTTATGGCAACTGCTTTGAGCAAGTCACGATTTTCAAATATTTGGGTGGTTCAGTCACAGAAATACATCACATAAATATCAAAATTAGAGCCAAATTATCAACTGGTAACTGTTGTTATGCCTTGCATCCAATTTTAAAGCCATAAGCAGTATCTCACAACACCAAGTTCAAGATATAATGCATGGCTGCAACAGATGCAGCACAAACTTCGCATCTTGGTATCACACAAACGAATATGTTAGCTATGGGTGGGGGATCTGAAGAGATTTTTGGACCAATGCAGGAAAATAATGAGGACCCAAACTACTAGTAAGCCTAGAGACCTACAAAATCAGTTAGGTCATGTCAAGGAAATCAAAAGCAGAAGGCTGGGAAGGCTTAAAAAACTTGTAAGAATCCAAGTGGCAAGAGAAGGCAGGGAAGACCTTGGAAAAGTTGGCTCAATGATGTGGAGAATGACCTTAGATACGAGAGGGTCAGAGGATGGAGGCCAAAAGATTTCAAGACACAGCAGTGGGCTGTGACTGTCAGAGAGGCTAAGGTTCTACACAAATCTTAAAGCCACGGAGTGAATGAATACAAAAGTATGGAGTTGGTGGCCAAATTTTAACTTAGGCATAATTGTTTCTCATCCACAAATAAGGGATTAGCATCTGATAATAAAAGATTATCACATTTTAACTTGTGGGTAATGGTATTAGCAGTGAAAGAATGCAAATCTTGGCCAGCTGGACCATGCTACTACAGTAATGCAACAGAAGACTAGTAAAGGTTTAGTTAACTAATTTAAACTTGTCTACAAGAATTGTAACATAATACCTTTAACCAAGTGGGCTTCTGAGGAGTAGCTGTCAGTCGTGGCCACCATCCATCTGTTGCTTTCTTCAAAACAAACTCCACTTGTCTGTCTGCCACTTTTAATTTGCTTTCCTGAAAATCAAAGTCTACTTTACATATTAAGGTCAAAGTGAGATTTTAGTGTTGTCATCTTATAGGGTCCCATGCACTACAAGTTAAACTGTGCAGTTTAACTGTGTAAAAAAAACTGCACAAAAAACTGAACTGAATGTTCTCTGGCACAGCACAGGTTTCCCATCTGTTTTGTCAGTTTTTCTGTCAATTCTGTGGGTCCTCTTGTGCATGTGACTGTGGTGGATAAAAACAAGGCTGTCGTTTGCTGTTTAGTAGCCACATCAGCCATAATGTTATCCGAAAAGAAGAAACGAAAGCGTAAAATGTGGAGTAAGAAGTGGTACTTGAAAAGGAATACACCATGCGATGCTCATCTGCTGAACGAATTGCTAGAAATGGATTTGCCTTGAGATGATGCCATCATGGAGTCGGCAGGTAAACTAAGGGAACTGTGGGATTCCCTAACTGAACTGCGAAGTTCTGTGTGTGAAAAATGACTGGAAAGGACAGTTCTGAGGCCTGGACTATTGCCTGTCAAAACTGCACAGTTTACTCAGTTTTTACATCAGGTTTGACACCACACAGTAAAATCGCTGTATAGGACGCTTTATAGCCACACATGCTAGAGAATGACTAACATACCAATCAAAGAAGAAATTATCAGTTTCGTATTAGGACAGAAGTAAGTAGAGTAAGCAGCAGTTATTGGAGACAGACACTATTGTTATAAATGATGGAAAAGCAAAGAAAAAAAAAATTACACTCAATGAAATGGCAACAGTTAACACATATACCATCAACACAGCAGTGACAGAACTCAAGTAGTCTATTTAATTAACGTTTTGGCAACATTCTGCACTACAGTGTTAATAAAAACTATGGTTTAAAGGCATTACCTGAAATTATTATTCAAAAAATTATATTATAAATATTCAACCGACTAAAATAATGAACAAATACAGAATGCAACACACAGCAAAGCTTCATTTTACACTGCGGTTACATTCCTAAAAACTGTTCAAAGCAGGTCAAAGTAACATGGAATGGAGAATTCCCCCCCTCCCCCTATAATAATTAGATCAACAAGAATTAAAATATCCTAGAAAGCAATGTTCATCTGAGAAAAGTGGTCTTCTGGGTTATTACGCAGCAAGTAGGGTGGTAAGAATTACCACTACTCACTGCTTGATAACCCAGAAGGGTGCAGTTCTCAGCTACTTCAAGGCAGAAGCCTGAAATCATGAGCATTCATCTGATTCCAAGCAATGGTCATCAAATTAATGGTTACTAAATTATGTCAGCTTTAAAGCAAAATAATGATGTTCAGATAAACATTAAAAGACTGCTGTATCACTCAATTTACTGTGGTAGTCCTGTTCTCCTTTTTCTATAGAGAAATCTTGTGTCTCTGGGCAGGGCAACCATCACAGTAACTCTATTGCATACAAAGCCCACATCAAACAAGAATTTTCAAAACCTCTTTTTGCTGTAGTTCAACTATGTGGCTGACCCTGAGCATCTAAGCTCTCCTCATACTTTCTGACATTATTTCTGAACATAGCATGATGCTCCTGTCAAGAAATACTATCAGATTCTAGAAGATTCTCTTTGAAAATTGCACATAAGTTCTTGCAACTAAATAGAATGCCATGCATTCTCTCTTCCTCAATTATTTCCCCAAACACAGTGTTGGGATTAAATTAACATGGTACCTGGAATTTGTTTCTTCAAAAAACTAGGTACTTGTGATTTTGTATGCATCGATTGCCCACTAAGATCATGTGAAGGAAACTTCATCAACTGCATGCGAATTTCCATCAACACCAACATCTGTTACTTCAGTTGTTTACATTCCTGCTTAATGCAAACCATGCCCCATTTGGATAAACACAAGCTTTTCACTTCATTTTTCTTGACAACTGAACATGTAATTTAAAAATTTTCCTCTCCCCTGTATATTATTCTTTTACACAACACTGTTGATGAGGTATATTATTCATACAAACTTCATTTTTTCAATGACATACTCTGCAAAAGCATAGCAAAAGAACACTGTTCAACAGAGAACACAGCTCACACACTAATCATCTCTCTGCAACTCATATCACATAACCAAGTGCTCATAAGACAACAGGCATGTGGAATGTGTCCAATAAGATAGCTGGTACTTTATTTTTCTAAAGTCAGGGGCAAAATTAACAATCCTCTATGTAATCAGCTGACAGAAATGTGATAGATACGCCACAGTCTTCAAGTGACGTGTGTGTGCTTTATGAATCTCACCTCAGGGTTAAGTGATGAATGAAAATCCAGAACAAAGCCATAATTATGCTGTCCTTTGGCTCCATAACCCTCAGCAGAAAAGCGTAGTTTTTTCTCAGTTATGGTCACAGCAGGACTCTGCAATGTATTGATTAATCTGTACCATATTAAAAAATGTGATCATTAACATACACACACCCACATGCGCACCTGCACATGCATGCACCTGAGCACGCATGCATACACACACACACACACACACACACACACATATATATATATATATATATACACACAAAACTAGAGAGAATTATAGATTGGGAAGGACATGTGAAGAAACAGTCACTATCCTGGCATATGTCTGCCATCAAAGAACAGCGTAGTCATGGCAGGTACAGCACCTCTACGTTACGCAGGTAGGCCCATGTTTGTACCATACACAGCAAGTTCAGTTAAGAAATTGACATAAAATATCTTTTTATTTTTTTTAAAGTGGTCATGCATGTATGCATGTACAACAAATCTCAAAATTTCTGTAATCTTTCAAATGGTTCACCATATTAAAAATGTGTTCATACTGTAACAAACAATATGAATGTTATCAAGTTCCAGAACCACTGTCTGAAATATTTTTCAATTCAAAATATACTGAACTAGCTTAATACAAAAATTTATTCAGGTCTTCAGGGAAGGAAAAAGCAACATCGTGAATGAGTACAGTGCCTAAGACATGTAGATAAGGAGTATAATGTTATCAGTTACAATATAAGTGGCCAATGACACTCAGCTCAACCTCAGAGGCATAAGTAAGACCCTACAGGCTTCTGTGCACTGGGAAACCTGTCGATCAGTGGGGGCCCAAAATGTATAGAATAGTAGAAGTGTGGAGTCTTTTGGACCAGATTCTGTTATTGCATGTTCCACGATAAAAATTCTTACTAGATCCTCATTATGATCTTTGAGTACCTTCACTAATAACTACATGGAGATCTGATTATTGAGTTGCAGCAGGGCCCCTGACTGGTTATCTACACCACAGTTTCTCAGAATTTGTGAGAACGTGGTCAGGTAAATTCTTTTTTCATAAGACGAGGGCCCGGTCCCAACAAATTTACTCACAAATACCTTTCAATTTTTTTAAGTTCATATATTAAATTAACATAAGTATTAATAATTAATTATGGTATAATCATAAAGAGTATTAGTACACTTATGTATACAGTGTGGCATGTTGACAAATATAAAATTACATTTAAATTAGTTATCAATCACTGGACTAATGAAATCT
>Ga0123352_10009768_pt1 | contig 15035 bp, 8 predicted proteins | sample TergutLab28metaG_FD_89700 | JGI IMG/M metagenome (GOLD analysis project Ga0123352, IMG submission 89700) | Labiotermes labralis P1 segment gut microbial communities from Petit-Saut dam, French Guiana - Lab288 P1 | ecosystem: Host-associated > Arthropoda: Insects > Digestive system > Gut ... | reverse complement strand
TTTTTTTTTATTTTTTATTTTGATAATAATTTTTTTTTTTTTTTTTTAAAGTGGTTTTTTTTTTTTATTTTTTCTCCCCTCTTAAAAGGGGGGGGGGGGGGGGAGAAGGCAATTTGTTTGTCATATTCGGATTCAGCAATGCCCAAATTATGAAATTCACCCTGAAGTTTATCAAGCAGCAGAAATAATTTATTTTGCCGACCATTGTTTGATGCTATAGAGAAGGGGATTTCTGATTTCATATTAGAAATAAATAACTTCATAAAACAGTATAAATTATAAAAAGTATGAGGGATCATCAGCTGTGCAATGCATGCTTATATGTAACTAACTAAAATTAAAAAGTACAATTTAAGAGACTCAGAAGGGAATATAATATTAAAATGGATCTTCAAGATGTAGGTGGGGGCTCAGAAAAGGGACAGGTGGCGGGCCTCGGTGAATGGGGAAACGAAACTTCGGTTTCTATAAAATGGGGGAAATTTCTAGACCAGCTGAGAAACTCTAATCTTCTCAAGAAGGATTCCCCTTTATGGAGTCAACCAGTGAGTTATTTAGACGGTCAGTCAGTCAGTTCATCAGTTACTAGTTATTTAGTTAGTTCAAAGAACTAAAGTTTAGCTACTTTATAAAATATAAAATTATTCAATAAATACGTGGCAGTACTCAAGGTACAAGTAGCTACCGGATCCAATTTAGAAGCTAAAGGAGTGTGTAACGAAGCATATGATCTATCTATAAAGGTCTTTGATTTTTTTACAGAAATCAGACGTGTGGGTCTAGCAGACGTAAAACGTAAAGAGTAGACAACAATAAATGAACTGAATCGGTATCACTATAAAAAGATTCGTGTGTTTCTGAGAACGTAAATATAAAAGTGTTAAGTTTTCTTTAAAATGTGAACAGTAGTATGTGAATAAACAACAGCCTCAAGGGGTTACACTCTGATTTGTAAAGTAGACCATGTAAATAAGAAGATCGGTGCATAAATATAATTATAAGAAAAATGGTAAAAATCGATAAAAGCACATAGGCGCAAACATTCGTAGCTTATTTGCATTTATTGTGGCGCTTCGGAACAATTTCGGCTCATGGCCACCCCTTACAGTGCTTCCAGACCACACACTTCGGACACCCTACACTCCGTAGGAATCCTCTGGATGAGTGATCAAACGGACCTCTAACTAACAACACACAACAATCAAAAGGACAATCTGGTGTCCCCAGCGGCAGGATACGAACCTGCAATCCCAACAAGCCAGCAGCTGCAGACGCAAGCCTCAGACGGCGGGGCACAGGAATTGGCCTTGCTTGTATAACAATGACAATAATAATAATAATAATAATATTTCATTAACCCATTATATCCGGAATTGGTTTTCGAAATCAAGCTGCAATGACAAATGAACAATATTGTTAATATTCCAGTGGTCTTGTCTGCTAATGGGGCCATCCATATCATGCTTAACCAAAACATCAATTACCTCACTTTAACAGTGAGCCCAATATCGTAGGTCCAGGAAATGGTCAAACAAAATCAAATAATAATAATAATAATAATAATAATAATATGTACCTCACAGTTGGATAACCAAATCCTTTCAGTTAATTGAGATTAATAATAAAATAATATCTTTTACTAAGAAAGCCATGAGTTACTGGAAGACGCTCAAAAATATTAACACGATGTTCACCTTGCTCAGACAGCACCCATGTTTTTGCTCCATATGTAAGTACCGGTCTGATAAGTGTTTTATAGAGGAGTGTTTTGATATTCCTAGATATGTTCCTTGATTTCATATGGTTCTGTAACCCATAATATGCTCTGTTAGCCATTATCAGTCGAGCACTCACTTCTACTAACCTGTCGTTCACAATTGGAGCATTAGCTGTTCTATTATTAAAATACAATTTTGGTGTTACTGATATTAGATGAAAAAAGGAAAAAGAAAAACTGACAAGAAAATAAAAAGGTACACACAGTGTTTAAAACGCATCACGCAAAACCTGATATAGACTAAATGAGAAGAGGAAAGAAGGAGGAAGAGGCCTCTTGCAAATTGAAGCAACATATGAAGCTGTGATAATCAATTCTGCAGAAAATTTAATCGCTAAATATATAGCAGACCAGTCTGTAAATAATGTTAAAAGAATGAACGCAATCAACCAAATACGAATTCAACAAGTAAAGCTTCAGCCAAGATTGCAGAAGAATTAAACCAATCAAATGGGAACAGTAACATGAAAAATGAAGGTTTCAGCACCTACAAGCAAAATCAGGATAGTCCTTAAAGAAGAAATGGGAAAGCAGGGCCAGTATATTAAAAGTATTGCTAGACGGGTTATTTACCGAGAAGACACGTTTCTATGGCTGTCGAGGAGAAATCTGAAAGTGAAATAATAGCAGCACAAGATCAGGCATTACAAACCAAATATCATGCGACAAAAATGTTACAAACTTAAAAAAACCGCAAATGCAGACTCTAGGAAAAATATGATGAAACAGTGAAACACATCACATCAGCAGACCCAATACTGGCAAAAGAATAATACATAAAGAGACACGATAGAGTGTGTGCTCAGCTACACTTTAACACAATGCAAGGAAATAGGGGTAAAATTAGAAAACGAACACTAGTAAGATAATGTACCAAAATCAGTCGAAACAAGTCATGAAGTTAGGTCACCATATTATGGAACCAACAAATGCAAATCGACAGAACTATTCCTAACAATAAACTGGACATCATAATACGTGAAAATAATAGAGGAACATGAATGTTAAAATAGATGCTCAATTTCATGAAGACAGAAAAATGATCAAGAAAGAAGCTGAGAAGATTTTAAAATATGAAGACCTCATAATAAAAATACAGAGCATGTGGAATTTGAAAGCAAAACTGATATCAGTAATAATATGGGCGACTACACTTTTACAAAATCAAACAGACAATACCAGAGCAACATAACAGGAAAACACGAAATTAAGGAACAACAAAAAACAGCCATACTGAGAGCTGCATACTGCACACTGCGGAAAGTGCAAATCCTAAAGTACAAAACAAATTTCTGAGGCGAAGTAACATTATATGTTGCATAAGTTGTCAATACAGAACAGCTGCAACACTATAGACTAGAAATATAGTTGCCTTTAGGTATATAACACTAAATGCCCTGCACAAGGTGATAAAAGGAATGATAATAATAATAATAATTCATTAACCCATTATATCATGAACTGGATTTCGCAACAAAGCGAGAATGGCAAATGAACACTATTTGCGATATTCTAATGGTTTTTCTGCTACGGGATTCATCCATAACATGCTGAAATATAGCATCAATATCTTCAATTTACAATGCCCAATGTCCGAGGTCCAGAAAGGGGTCCTACAAACCCAAATAGTTGTCAACATAATAATAACATTGGAACAATAATTATGGAATAACAGACTCGGAGTTCACGGTACAGAATACACACGCGAAAAACTCGCCATTCTTCCCTATACATTTCACCAATTCTGACTTGTTAAAGTGGCAGCCGCAGGCTGAATGTAACGATACTAGTCCATGTCCTGCAGTATGCATGTACGTAGGTCTCTGGTATTTGCTTCATACTTTAGATGTATGAGGCTCTTTTGTCCGGGTGCTAAGGATCAGTCATCAGCTATCAGGCGATAATACGCAGATAAGTCAATGGCACTGAATGGGAGAGACAATGAAGGGGGACGCACTGTTCAGTTTCCGCTACCGCACATTTCATTCCCACGCTTCAAGCTTCCAGTCCACATAATTCAAGATAAAGTCAGCGCATTTTTTGTTCGCCCACCATACACCGCTATTATATCACATGGTCTTCACACCTACAACAGACATGTATAAAGTACCAGGTTCATCATCATTTAACAGATACATTAAATTATTTCGTTGCCTCAATTTTCGTCGTTCTGCTAAGCTTACAAGTTAACTGAATCAAGGTCTTCGTTCCTCTGTGATGTTACAAACCTTGCTTAGCAGGTAGCAACTGACGTTTCGGGACAACCTGAAAGGCCCATAACTACATCACATTAACGACTTTCATAATAACAAAAGAAATGCCATATTAACTGTTATACATATATTTATAACTATAGCTCACGTAATTGTATTTTGACACTCAGCTGCTTGACAAGTAAATGATGCAAGAATTGTCACTGAACAAACAGTAAATACAATTAAAATGGAGCGCATTCTTCTTGAGGAGCAAGCAGATCATCAAGTAATGAAGAAGCTACCTGCATTTTATCAAAAACGAAAGTTCATTACCGTGTTAACAACAGCTCTTAACTTGCTACATCAAAACAGTCCACGCACTCCCACCCATTTCTTGAGAACAATTGCCATATTCAAATAACATCTAAGCCTACGTCTACCACACTGCGCCTAACTTGATTGCTGAGCACCATTTATTACAGGTGACGGACACCTGTAGGCGCGGCCTAAGGCGTGGTTCTGCGGCTCCTCGCTTGCTGGGATTGCGGGTTCGTATCCCGCCGGTATTAAGGTAAGGTGTCCCTTGTCATTAGTGTTGTGTGTTGGCAGGTAGGGGACTCTGCGTCAGGCAGATCTTCCCCACAGAGGAGCCCTAAAGAGTGTGGTGTGTCTGATCGTGATCATGAAGCCACGAGAAACAGGGTTCCCTAGCCCACTGGCAGCTGTATGCCATAAAAATAAATTATTACGACGAAATTGAAATAAGTTATTGTATTTTAAACCTGATTTAGTAAACTTCTCACAGCTTCCTCTTTCTACTTCACACCTAGGTCCAAATTTGTCATCATCTTTTCATCGCATTGATTGTTAATATACGTACTTCGGGGTGGAAGACAGAACATCGCCAACTCTAATTAAACTTGTGTTGTCAAAGACTATGCCACGACTTCACTAAGCTGACGAAGTTGATTCATCGAACTTTCGAAAAACACCTGACTTATACACTGAAACAAATTTGTCACGCACAGATTAAGTAACTGATTACGTTCATAATTTATCAATAATTTTCTATATCCTCGGAGTAGCTTTTCGTTGTTCACAACGCGACTACACCTTTAAAAATTCATTCAAATAATACGTGAGTAACATAACGGAAAAACATTAAGTTAATTAAATACAAAAACAGCCATACTGGGCACTGCACACATACTGCGGAAAGTGCTAATGTAAAAGTAAAAAAATATTGCTCGGGAGAAGTAACATTACATGTAGCACAACTTGTAAATGCAGAACAGCAGCAACACTATAACCATAGAAACATGGTTTGTTTCAGTTATATAATAGTAAATATCCCACATAATGGTGATAACAAGGATGATGATGTTGATGATGATCATAATAATAATAATAATAATAATAATAATTCATTAACCCATTTATATCAGGAACTGGCTTTAGAAACCAAACAAGAATGCAACTGAACAATACTGTTAATATTCCAATGGTCTTGTCTGCTATGGGATTGATCTATAACATGTTGAACCAAAGCATCAATAACCTCAATTTACAACCATGCCCAATATCCGAGGACCACAACGAAGGTGGACAAATAGCTCTGTTTCCACTACCGCACATTTCATTCCCACTCTTCAAGCTTCCAGTCCACATAATTCAAGATAATGTCAGTGCAATTTTTGTTCGCCCACCATGCACAAATATTATATCACAACGTCTTCACAACTACAACAGGCTTGTACAAAGTACCAGGTTTTTCATCATTTAACAGGTACACTAAATTATTTTGTTTCCTCAACTTTCATCGATATGCTAAGCTTACAATACACCTGTATCAAGATATTCGGTCTTCTGTGATGTTACGCAGCGTTGCTTAGCAGTTAGCTACCGACGGTTCGGGACAGTTTGAAAGGTCCACAACTACATCACATTAACGACTTTCACAATAACAAAAGAAATGCCATATTAACTGTTAAACACATATTTATTACTACAGCCCACGTAATTATATTGTGTATTCAGATGCTTGACAAGTAAATGATGCAAAAATTGTTACTGAACAAATTGTAACCAGACTATTTAGAACAGAAAGTAAAATTCTGAATGCAATTATGATCTCATTTACGCACAATACATAGCCTGTCAAATTGATATAACTAATGCGATGGAGCAGAGTTCTTCTTGAGAAGCAAACGGATCATCAAGTAACCAAGAAGCTGCCAGCATCTAATCAAAAATGAAAGTCCATTATCGTGTTAATAACAGCTCCTAACTTGCCACATCAACGCAATCCACGTACTACCACCGATTTCTTGAAGACTAATCGTCATATTCTCACCACATCTAAACCTACGTCTACCATACCACGCTTCACTTGATTCTTGATCACTCTTTATCATGAGTGACGCACACCAAAAGGCGCGGGTTAAGGCGTGGTTCTGCGGCTCTTCGCTTCTTGGGATTGCGGTTTCGAATCCCCCCCGGGATTAAAGAAGTCTGCTTCTTGTCATTATTGTTGTGCGTTGGGAGGCAGGGGTCTGTGCGTCGGGCTGATCATTCTTACAGAGGAGTCCTAACAAGTGTGGTGTTTCTGATTGTAATCATGAAGCCACGATAAACAGGAGGCCCTTGCCCACTGGAAACTATGTGCCATAAAAATAAATATTATGACGGAAGTGAAATAAAGTATTGTATTTTAAACCAGATTTAATAAATTTCTCTTTCTACGTCACAATTAGGTCCAAATTTATTATCAACTTTTCATCGCACGGATCGTTAATATACGGACTTCAGGGTGGATGACAGAACTTCGCCAACTCTAATTAAACGTGTACTGTCAAAAACTGGGGCACGACTTCAGTAGGCTACGGAAATTGATTTCCTTGAAATTTCGAAAAACACCTGACTTATAAATTGGAACAAATTTGTCACGCATAACTTTCATAACTGATAACGTTCCTGCCTTATCAATAATTAACTTGCATTATCGGAGTAGTTTTTCGTTGTTCACAACACATTATATAAGTCCAGCCACTAAGGGTTCACAGTCAGTCATACTTGGCATCGTCTACCTGAAGGGCTGGATCGTCTTATTGAATATTGTGTTGTGACAGACACTTATACTGCTGATACAGTAAATCTCATACATTTACTAGCAAATCATGGAGCACAGCAAACATGAAGCGAAAACGCACACAAAGTACAATAACAGCCTTCATGAAAGTCGTTTTAAAGTGCTTCTTTTCATATTTCGAATGGGAGGGATTCCAATTAAAGTGAACTCAGCATCAAGACTTAACGCTTTATACAAAGCCAGCTTAATTGTGTGTTTTTACATTACATATTTCTGTGCCTGTGCGCACTTTTTTTTTCACACACCTCAGTTGACAATTGCCATGAAGAATATTCGCATAGTATTCTTATTTCACATAGGAGTGTGGCTGCACTTCGGTGTCAGGTAAGCCGATTTAAATCCACATTCATACTGTGTTTTTGTAGCATGCTTGGGAGTCATATGTATGTTACTTTTCAAAAGTAGCATTATTAATAATGTGAATTAATTAAGAATTAAGCAATACTTAAATTAAAAATAAAGTATATAAAGAAAAGGAATCCTATAATCTTATATCATTTGGTTACTGCATGAACGGAGTTATGTAATTTTCTTACTTAAAAAATAGGTTGCGTATGTATCTTGTTTGTACCAAGTATAAGTAACAATAGAACTTGTCTGGTATCATGGAAAGCAAAATGCAAAATTTCACCTTTGTCTGATCAAACTAAACCTGTTATTATTTTCCGTATATTACAACTGAGTTTAATTAGTACTTTATCCCATTTCAGCTATCATAATCGTCAAATCCAACATCTTCTCATCCTGACGGATTCCTTCACATGGGAAGAACTGCCAACCAGAGATCCTGAGACCGGAGATATCACAAACGCTGGGTACATCCCGATCATCCAAAGCCATACCAAAAACATAGTGTCCTTCGGATTTGTATTCCACTTCATCCAGAGTACCGTGCGCATTGTAATGAGCCATGAAATGATCTTTCCCATATGGTTCCCTGTTGATGCATCACGCAGCCCAATATATGAAATTATTAACTTCATAGAGGTAATGTTCACATTGTTACGTTAATCAAACATAAATGTGTTCGATATCTGTACTGCAGGATACATCTGTGATTTATCAATGATTCGAGTGCCAAGCGTTTAGCACATCACAGGCCGAATAATGTCATTGCAGTGCTATTATATTGCGAAATATAGTGCTTTTGAAATGCAGATTTAACATTGTGTTAGTTGTAGAAAGGTTTACGAATAACCAGGAGACTGAGGGTCTGTAATTTCAATACAATCGGCACATGGAATTGCTAAGGTTGTCAGCGCTACACCCTGGTCGCCTTTATTTTTCTGGTACACCTTGTACTTGATTCTCTTAGAGGCTGTTTTGACCGGAGGGTGATACGCGTGCAGGAAGGATTATGTCAATGAAAAATTTCAATGACGCAATCGTGAATCGAAACGGCGAGAGCGCCATCAAGTGTCCCAATTAGTAACTGAAAGTAATAAAAATTTGTAATTTTACAGAAATATTTGACCAGTGAAAATGCTAATAAAAGGGGCATGTACACTGCGGGCAACATTTCTTCACAACTTCCAAAAGCACCAGTCTTGTGCGAATCTTCCGGCAGGCAGATGCGATTTTCAACAAAAAAATAACTCACTTCAGTATTTAGACATGCTGCTTATCAGTGGTGATTTGCGCCGGATAAATTAACATCACAATAATTATGACCTCAAATTAAAGCCACTAGGACACACTTTCGAAAACAAATAGACATATTTATCCTCCCACGAAGAGCCGAAATTTCGAAATGAAAACCCGATGTTAAGTATGAAAGCCTCATCTAATTTATTGTGGTATCAAACATATAATTCAAGGACAAACAAATAAATATAAAATAATATAATATGCATTTAATATTATACTGTTGAAGAAAAGTGGTTATTTTTCGTTGTTTCCTCGTATTAAATACAAACCGAATATCGACAAGTCTAAACGATATCAAAGTAAATTCATTTTAAATCAATAAGAGAACTTTTATCTCTCTCCTCCTTTCCACACACCTTTTAAATTGCTATATGACTGTAAATTCCGACTCTAAGCTTCACACAAAAGAATACAGAAAAACGATCTTCATATTCTTACAAGCTACTGACGAACCCGCAAGTCTCACGGAATGTTACGCTCTTTATTGCAATGTTTCTCAGTAAGAGACACACTACATTAAAAAAAAATAAGTTAAGTTTAAACTTCTTATACGCCTGCTGGAAATAAGGAAAACCAAACATTCAATAAGGCAGAACTTTAATTTTCATTACTCCTTGTCACAAACACAAACCCACAGTCCGGTCTGCAACGATTTTGCTACTGACGACTAAAATATCTGCTATATTAACGATTTTTAAAAAATGTAAAATATGAAGTCTCGCCCAAATCTATTGTGGTGAAGAACGGCTAAGTTCCAAGGCAAGCAACTGAAAAAAGAGTACTAGAAATAATATTTACACTTATATTGTAGATCAAATTACGATATTAATCGTCGTTTCCAGGTATTAAATAAGAACATTAAACAAACAAAAGACAGGCCTAAACGACATAAGGTAAATAATACCAAATAACATAAAGTATTATATCACGATTGTTTGTTTGCACACAGTATTTAAATTCGATTCCTGGCTGTGATTTGGCTACTGTACTTTTTACATAAGTGGATGATGGGAAAAGTCTTGATATTCTCCATTGGATACTAACAAAACCACAAACGTCTTTCGATGTTGTGCCATTTTTAACAAAGCTACACATTAAGAAACACGTTACACTTCAACACACCGTAGCTTAATTTTAAACCTCTAATTTACCAGCTGGAAATTACGTCAAGCAGGAAAGTAAATAATTCATCAAATACTACAAATAGTTACTTCTACCCAACAGAAATTCACAGTCAGTTCTCCCATGATTTTTCTATTGACGCCTAAAATAACAGCTACGCAGCTGTTAACAACCCCAGAAAGTTGTTTCACTTCCGGTCCTCCATTGAAGGAAAACACTAATATAAGCGTAATTACCCACGTGTCTATCATGCTTTGTTGATCTTCTGATTACGGTGCAAAACACTGTCACTGTTAGACAAATAAAGACCAGTCGTTAGTGTTTAGATTGTTCAAACCATATTAATGCTACACTTGTAAAATGCAAATGGTCCATTTGGGTTACATTATATGAAACAAGAAAGGAAAATTACATGAAACGTGAGATTCCATGACCATCTTGACCACGGAAACAAAAAAGTATTTCCCTTCATATTATTGAAGTCATGCATCTCAATGTCACATTGCAATTAGTATTGAAAAATCTGCCTTCTATTTTGCCTTTCGCTACAAATATCGCTGCCTATAACAAGATAAACATTGTGAGCTTCATGTTATGTACCTGATATTGTTGTCCGAATTAAACACGGTTCAGATTTTCACAAAAGTCATCATTACCAAATTTAATGGAATACGTCAAAAGGGAGCACCTTGTTACATGCGGACAGACGGACATGACGAAGCTAAAAGATGCGTACTGCAAAGAAACAAATGTGCATAAACACGCGCTCACCACAACATTTCAACCTGTGATATAATAAGCAATAGATATTACCAATTTGTGCCATGCATGAAAATCGCAACTCCTCTGCCAAAACACTCTATTTATTCCGGTATGCTCTATATTTTTCTAGCATATTTTCACAGTTTATTTAAAAAAAGGCACGGTTTTCGGAAAAAATATTGAACACAATATATGTGGTTTGATTTTATATTCAAATTGTTCCCAAATATTTCTCATTCTGCGAAGAATTCGGCGATATATCATCATACACTCATATAGCCCTTCAAGCGGAGGGCCCGAAAAGCTTTCCATAATTTAAAGGAACTTGAATTTTTTTCGACAATTTCGAAAAATACTCAAATATAAAATATCACGAAAATCCGATTTATGGTAGTTTAGTTGTTCCATGCGGAGTGACGGACATGATGAAGCTAATATCCAATTTTAGCAATTTGGCAAATACTTTTAATAAATAAATAAACAAATTCAAATTTCTCGTCTCCGTTTATTCAATCCGGGTCATATAATTCTTCTCGTCATCGAATTTGTTCTTCTAAAAATATATCTGCCGATGGACTCTAGCCAAATTCCGTGGATATAGATAGCACTTTTTACGAACCTCCTGAAATTTTGTCTAATGCATCCGACGACTAGAACAGTTAATATACCGTAAGTGTTATTAATGAACTACATTTCAGGTTCTCGTAAGAAGAACTCAAAATAACTCACAGGTGAATGTGACGTATTGTGTTGGGTTACTTTATATAATTATAACGAGTTTAGTATCTACTGGGATTGAGCTGTCGAAATGTCATTGGTTCGGTTCAGAAACATTGCAGCTACTTGGGCTGTAGACTTAGTGGTGTGGCGATGGCAATGAATCTTTTCGAATTCCGAATTCTGAATTCTACAAATTCACGGAAGCAACATATAGAAATTCGTTCCCAATTAACAACAAATAATTGGGTTAAAATACATTCCGTAAATAAAAATAAATCTCAGTTGAAGACCAAAACAGATCACAACTTCACCGTTGAAAACTCCCCTTGAACTGCACATGTTATTTCTTTTATTTTTAATTCATAATTTCGTACAGCCTGCATTCCACAATAACAGCATTTGTCTTCATAAAGGGAGCTTTTGCATGAAGCCAGCTTTAACAAATGAAATACCAAAGTCAATTATATTTCCTTCATAATGGGTGATAATTATTCCAAAATTAAGCATTCAGTGCCAATCTACTTTGGAGTCGTTGCCAGGATTCTTTAGGTCAAGTACTAGCGTCTTCACATTCACGCGTGGTTTTAAGTAGGTTACTTACTTTTCCCCATTTGAATTGCAACCCTTCAGTCATTGCACTATTTCAACAAAATCTCAGGCTGTTTTAATGACTAAATATTGTTTCTTGAATATTTCTTCACAGGGGCCCTATGCTGCGGATTGAGTTACTTTAGCTATTTAGTTGAAGTAAAATAGGTTTCTAAAGTCCAGTGAGGGGTGATACTTCTCGATTGAATGAAATATGAAGAGGCTCAAAATTAACCTATTTATTAGTTGTTGACTCTGAGGCAGTGGGATCTGTTTCTGTCCTCTCTCAGATGCGTCATAAAATGACACGAAATAATACGGGAGAGATTTAGATCTAAGGGACAAAACAAACGCACCTACAATATCTGCTACGGAAACACCAGTGTTCTACCCTTCACCAGTAAAAATCAGAGGCTTGCGGTTTTTACTTTTCCATGTGATAATATTGACTCACCGGACAACAAAGTGTTTCTGATTAAACCAAAAATCCAAACCAAAAAAAGCAGCAGGGCTGTGAATCCGTAGCATCAAATTGAAGCCATTCTTTTTTTAAAAAAATGACAGCTCTCTGCACTTAAAGGGTAATTGTTTGCATCAAAAATTCCTAGATGTTTCAAAAAGCTATGCACGTAACGCTAGGAGATACACCAGGGGCAGAAGATTTTTCCGGACCAAATCGCCAGCTTTTACCATCTAATTACAACACCGATAGGGAAGCCATAATATCAATTCGTCTCAATAGCGCTAATATAGTTTTCATTTTCTTCGCACTTAATTCTATGGCATGAGCTCAAAGGATGATTCAATAAGAAAACCAGATTTTGATTAATCTAAAGTACAATGAAACAGTCCGGGAAAATTCACATGTCTAACTTCACAATCACATAAACACGTATTTTCATGGAGTGGAACCTTTCCTTTCCTAAAATGTACTAACTTTACAATGTGTCAGGAAGAAATGCCATGCTTACATTAATGGATTACAAAAACATCATATGGCTGAAACATAAACAACAGAAATTTTAGTTTACTTAACTGACCCTCCAAAGTCACAAATTTCTCAAAGGCACGTTCAGGGAATGCTTTTATATCTGCATTAGAATGATTTATGAATTCACGAACAAATGTCAACTTAGCTGACTTTAACAGAAAACGTAATTTGAAATCACAACAGAACAACTCTTCCTTCAAGTGACTAATAAAACAGTGGGTGATTAACAAATTCCTCCGATTGACAGACGTTCGAAATACGGCATGAGTGGCATATATCCCCGGGGGGCAATTTTTCTGCAAATATTCCGTTTAATAATAAAAATCTAAATCTTAATAACCACTTAAACATTATCTCACTATATTAAATTTTGTGTCGGAAAATACAGTCTTCTTCCTGTAGCTCACTTAATATCACTACTAGAAAACATGCTGCAGTACATGACTTACAGTCGATCGAAGAAAATATGAATTCCCGTGGCGAAATGTGGTACATTTTATGACAAAAAGTGTTACTAACATACAAAATGTTCTCCTATTTTAGAGTCTTAAAAAATGATCTTTCGCAAATATCGGTACTTAACACATTTTTTTCTGGTCACATCATAACATAAAGGTAGTTATATAAAACACACTGCAATAATTTAGGTGTAAATCATACACATTCACTACACACATTTAAAGGTAGGTCTCAATTACAACCACTTCCCTAAATCTTATACAACCTCTGTAAACATTCCTGTTAAAAACCTAAGTAAAATCTACTTCAAAGTATGCAAGGTCGCGGTAAAGGCATGTTCTCAGCAACAGTTAAACAGCGAAAATAAAATGACTATTTTGTACTTCGATTAACTGAATAAGAACTTTTGCCAGACTTTCTAAATCCAGGCACTCCCACAGGTCATGGCAACAATCTTCGTAGTATGCGTATATTTTGGCTTTATAAGCCTCTACGCTACGCTAGTGTGTGTCGCCGGCAGTCAGCTGGAGAAGTTCAGGGCGTCTCTTTTAAACATCAGACAGACACACGGCACATCACTGCAGGACTGTGGAGGTGAGACTGATGAACGGGAAGCAGCAGGACAGAAGAACACTCATTCTGAAGAATTCCGTCACACGCAGGAACAACTGGACAACTGTATACGTCATCACCAGCAGATAAAGCGGTAAAACAAACAACGATAAGTCAACCTACAAATAATATTACTTACTCGAATGAAAAACGTGCGTTTTGCTATATTATGATCTACTATTTCAGATACATGGCATTACTGGAAGATACAATAAACCTTCCACTCTGTGGACTATTCCTGCTTAGCCTGTCGGCGTTGTGTATTGACGCCTTCTCTGCAGTCACGGTACAGTATGCACTTCATTATGCATGCCACAGTATAACTACTAGACAGTATGGCTCATAAAGACCTTTTTATTTGTTGTTGGTAAATTTTCGGGTTTCCTTTCGTCGTAAAATTAGTCACTAGTATCTTAAAGAAATACAGTCAAGAGGCGTACCTATTTGTCAAGATGTGTTTTCCTGTCGGCACAAAACCAGTCGACTAGAAAATGAAATTCTTAATTGATTTATTCTCCTCTAAGTCTCTCATCCATTACAGCCATTTGTGAATGCGATATGTATCAAGTTTTTCCTCTTCTTGAATTAAGAATGTAACGTGGCAGGCAAGTACAACAATAATTTATTTCTTCGGAATATACTGCTTAATATATATAAACAACTTCATATTTCTATCCTGATTTGTATTTTTATAAAACAGTCTTTATTTTCACGTAATGTGCTTTTACTTTACGATGTAAATTACCCCTCTCTCTCTTTTCTCTATGATATCACAGCTAAAGTTGCATTTTTAAACAAAATATTAAATGACGTCAAATGTAAATTTTATACAGGGTTATTCATAAGTCCCTCCGGGATTTCCGAACTCGACTGCGCAACAACCAAGACAGGCACGGCAGAAAGGAGCATATCAACAGAGAGAGAGAGACACTCCAAGTTTCTGTCCTACCTTACAGGTGCTCGATATGTGCACCCTTGGTGACGCGGCAGATGTCAATCCTGTAATCAAGTTCC
>Ga0123352_10009764_pt1 | contig 15038 bp, 10 predicted proteins | sample TergutLab28metaG_FD_89700 | JGI IMG/M metagenome (GOLD analysis project Ga0123352, IMG submission 89700) | Labiotermes labralis P1 segment gut microbial communities from Petit-Saut dam, French Guiana - Lab288 P1 | ecosystem: Host-associated > Arthropoda: Insects > Digestive system > Gut ... | reverse complement strand
TTCAAGTCCTGAACCATTGGACTGTTTTTAAGACACATGGTATGAACATTATACAATTGGTGGCCATTCCACACTATTCTCTAATTTCCAACCAACATTAGTAGCAGAGTAATGTGTGAGAATTTGTGAGATGGGGTCATTATCGCTGGCATCATGTAATTTAGGATCCTAAGTGATGTATTTTAGTAATGTAAAATAACAGCGCATGGCAATATAAATGTTTTCGGTATCTTCCACCGTGATGGGAAAAAACTAAAAAGTCATTGTGATGGACACCTCAAATTTTGTGCAGAGATACATCATAAACATCTACACAGTATGCATGAAATACTGTTTGTAAATGGACAACTGCAAACTGACATTAGTACAAAACTTTGAGGTCATGTTCAAGAAATTTACTGCAGGTAGTATCTGTACAGGAATGAGTTCTTCATAAATATGAAATAGAATGTCAGTAATAGTAACAGATCTATAGAACTGGAAATGTATGCAACAGGAAAGAATACCTTACAAGTTGACTAAAATCTCCTGGTAATACAGATGAATTTGGTATATTCTACCATTTTCAATGTTCTGGCTTTACTGAACACAGAAATTCTTCTTGTAGGTTGATGTGGATGTTATTAATATGTGCTCTAAATTATTTTAATTATTCTTATTTGACAGTGCTTACTGTACAAGATCTTCCAGTTCATTCCAATTACATATGTGCAAGCTGTAAATCCTTGGATCTTGCTAAAATAGAATTTACATTTTGACAGATACCACAGAAATTAACACATAGTTGTATAGGCAATATTTTAATGTATTTATATATGTATGCTTTAATTGGTACTTCATGTAGCATCAACATCGATGATGATATTAATAAGTTTCAATATTTTAGGAGGTTTCAGGTGGCACGTGGTTTCTGAAGGTCCACAAAATGTAATGGTTGTTTTAGACTTTTGTAAGTGAATTGGGTTGAATGCCAGGCTCTTCAGAAAGTGATGCAAGATTTTTTTCTCTACGATCAAATTGTGTAAGTTATTTTGAGCTTTGTTCTGCTCTTGCCCAGAAAACCTGCAACATATTAATTTTAGGAACAATTATTAGGGTTTATTTTGATCCCACACTATCCCTTGAATCTTTCAGCCACAGTGATAGTTTAAAAGAAGAATATCTTATTAGAGCCCCAATAACTCACTCAAAGAACTGGCTGTAATAGAGCAGGAAAGGATATTACCTCTTGGTGCAAACTTGGAATAAATATTACACACTTATTAATAATAATTAACACAATAAATAAAATTAATGCTGCAGTGCAGGCACCACTTGTTTATAAAACACACATGAATTTACAGGTAAATACTGCTTCAAGAGACTTCAGACTTGTAACAGTTCTTCACCATGTTCTGTAAGTTTCTGCATGTAGAATTATGTGTACAAATAAATTCAGGTAAAAAGCTACTAAAGTGTCAGTATTAAAATGTAAAGCTGTCCTGTTATATGCCCAGTGAGCACAGAGGGGAGGCTGAGGTATAACTGTACTAGTACTTGATCATGGTGCTACTAGGGATTGGTTGGTCAGCACCATGCCCCAGCCACTTTATTCCCAGGAAGGAGACCCATTACCCATCATACAGGAGGCTGGGTGGGGCCGTGGGGTTGGTCTGGATGGGTTTGGAAAATCTCACCCCCACAGGGTTCAGACCTTGACTGCCAGTATTACTTGATACAAATCAAAGGGTTTTATATTAGTGAATGAAAGTGTGTAAACATATTTGTGAACTTCTTCATGGTTGTTCCACGCATTCGTAATATCAAGTCCTTTATTTGTCGCAACTAATGCACACAAATTATTTTAATTGTAAAACTGTTAAAACATTTAAAACTATAATATTTGCTCCAACATGTTTCGGTTTACATAAACCATCATCAGGGAGCTACAACCTGTGCTTTGCCAAAGTTACAATATTGATTGCAATATACAAGTCGAAGTATTCAGTATTATGGCTACATATTTCATTCAGTCTGCAATAAAGGGACTCGTGTTAAAATATATGAATAAGTTAAAATGAGATCGAAATATAGAAATATGAATACATAAAAAATGAGAATATATATCACAAGCATAACATATTGATTGCTGAGCAGCAGGTCATTGAAACAAACCCACTATTCGAGCTTGCCCGTACCTCACGTGACTTACAACGCATACCCTAATACAGTTTCATTCTGCACAGTGCATAATACACACGTACAACAGGGTAAGTCCAACTTCTCGTTTTTTATGTATTCATTTTTCTATATTTTGATCTCATTTTAACTTATTCATATATATTTTAACATATGAGTCCCTTTACTGCAGACTGAATGAAATGTGTGGCCATAATACAGAATACTTCGATGACTTGTATATTGCAATCAATATTGTAACTTTGGCAAAGCACAGCCTGTAGCTCCCTGATGATGGTTTATGTAAACCGAAACATGTTGGAGCAAATATTATAGTTTTAAATGTTTTGACAGTTTTACAATTAAAATAATTAGTGTGAATTAGTTGGGACAAATAAAGGACTAGATATTTGTGAACATTTTACAAGCATTCCTTTTGCCAGTTTGACAACAAATAATTTTTCTGTCAAAGGTGTGTTTGTATTTGTAATCATTTGTGCTGCACTTACATGCATGAACTGTACCGTCATTGATCTTAGTGTTTTGCAGTGGTGCTTAATTTTATTTTACTGAATATGCCATAAAGATATATGATATTACTGTGTCAATGTTCTTAAATTTGTAACTGTTACTGTGGACTGCACTCAAAATTGATGTATTGAAGTTCCTTCATTGATGCTTAAGAGCATAACTGGTACACTTGCTTCAGGAAAATGGCTGTTTCATTGGAGCTGTATGTACACTAAATAAAATCAGCAGACAAGATAATGAATTTTTGTAGAAATCTTAATTCAGTCAGATAATTTGTTCATAATATTTTTACATTTTATGATTTTTTCTCTTTTTTTTAATTTTTATAGTTGTGTCAGCATTGTTCTTAGTGTTATACTGCCTTTTATGTGCAATGATTTCAGATAACATTATAAAATATTCAGATCATCTAACAGTGTAGTGTATGAAATTCAATATTCTTCCTGTGGTATCAACTTTTGGATCATGTATGTATGTAATGAACTTAATCATGAAAGATATTGGCTGCATTAATTTTGATTTGTTAAACCATAAGTATTAATATTCCAACACGTTCCGGTTAACTGGAGATCCACATATTTGAAAACTGAACCACATATGACAAGAAAATAATTTTTAAACATTCTCCCAGGAGACTTATAAAACCTCTTTGAAAATAACTGTTGATGCACAGGATGCATTATTAACCCTTTACCTGCTAACATGGAGAATATGGTGAGCTCCGAATAATGCTAGGAAAGGGCAGATGGGATTTAACTTGGCATTTAAAGGGTTAATCCTGTAGTTTTAATAGTCAGTTCATTCATGATATCAATCATTAGTCTGTGAAAATCTGTAATCTGCCAGAAACTTGGCTTCAGCCACCATTACAGAACTGTGCATACACAAACATATACACTGACAAAATCTGTGAACCCAGTGTTCTTGGTGTAAGATACTAGACTTTCATGATGAAGTCAGTGTAGACTTACCTATATGCCTTCCCTGTATGTAACCCCATGCAGAAGTTTGTGGATACAAAGACCTGACTGTGCTTCAGACCCCATGTTAAACTGGAGGTTTCTCAAGTTGCCAATATTCTTGCACTCTAGAATATGGAATACAGTGTCTCCCTCATAGGGGTTCCCTCCCCAGGACAGGTCCACTACTGCCAAGGTAGGCAGAGATGAGGAAATTTGAGAAGACCATAACTGGAGACATTAGCCACAGCAGTAACAACATGCATTCATCTGATTATTAAAGGATATTGTGGCTTGCCATACTTCTCAGTAGGATACACTTTCCCTTATGATAAGTGTTGCATAAAGACAGTGCGACAGTTTTCTTATTCTTCTTCCTTCAACATTTCCATTTTGTGTGACAAGAGTACAGGATACAGTTTATGCACACAGTCACTACAAAATCATGTTTTGAAACTGGTTTCATGCTTTTTTTTGGCAAAGGGCCACAGCCATTATTGTGGGTTGGTCCAAAGGCCACGTGTAACAATCACAGTATGCACTATACTGAATCACCTAAACTATGCAACTTTTATAGTAGACAAGTAATTTGCACATGTCCTGCAGGTTGTACACCACTACTCTACTAAAAAGATGTTCATAAATATGATCCATCTGGGCAGTTTATTGCAGACATTACCCTTGTCATGGACAACTGGATTAAAGGTGCTGCAAATGTGTCGAGGCATCTGCTGGCCATATTAAATGGCATTAACCATTGTCTACTTCCACAACATAGTGGCACAAAAAATGTAAATATGTTTACAATCCCTTGTTGCATATGAATGTGAGTAAAAATGAGACATGTTATGTGTAATGGGCAGAGAAACAGTATTCTGAAATTCGGTACTACCGAAATATAAAAATTTCACCCCAACAAGTAAGCATGACTCACTTCATGTAGAAGAAATGCCAGTATGCCACAAACTAGTGTGAGGAAATAAAAAAAAGCATCCAGGCTTCTTTGAGGTGGTGTTATTGAACGTAAGAGTCATAATCTGTTCTGATTTATCAAAATATCTTTCATAAATTTGCTACATATATTATTTATCATGTTCTGGAGTTTGTTTTGTCAGATTAATCTTTTACATTTGGGGTATACAAATTTGAATTTACAGCCTTTGAAAGAAATGGGTCCAGTAATTATATTCTCATCAAAGCACACTGATTCAACCTTGTATTGTTGGGGAAGACTAAGAATATAAACATGTTACAGTTGACATTTTTTAAAATTATGCCATAGCCAACATGGTGGCACTGGAGTGAATGATGATATCCTTTTTTTGGATGGCAGTCGCAGTTCCATAGCAAGGATACTTATGTTGGAAGTTTTAGTGCCAAATTCAGCTTACATCAGTTGTGGCTGAGTTGTTCATTGAGAGAAAATGCCACTGTGTTTGTGTTGTATGATCTGAATTGATAAATTGTGATTGATTTATTGATCCACTCCATATTCCCCATTTATTCTTCTTTATCTGCTTGGTGTCCATGTAAACATAAAAATTCATGACATTGGTCACATACAGTTGTATTTTGAAAGGTTTTCTTAAAATAGAGGAACATGAGATTGCAATAATAATGTAGCATGAAACATGAAGTGGAAAAAATGTGATACTTCTAATGGATAATGCAATATTCATGAATCACACAGGCTGCACTGCAGAGTGAATGCACTGAAAATGAATGTGTTCAGGCTGCATATTTTATGGCAAGTACATACCAAACTTAGAAGAATAAAACCTACTTTCTGAATACAAACATTGTTGTTATATAATGTTTTAATTACTTTGTATATGGCGCGTGAGATGGGATCTCATATAGAAATCCTGGTTATTAGTAAATATTGTATATATTCCATAATAATTTAGAAAATGAAATGTATATTATATAAATATGTAGCAAATAGTGTTAAAGAACTGAGAGAAACATTACTTTACATACAGAAAAGCAATATAAAAACAACACTGAATACTGAAGAGAATACTGTCATATTTGCAGTTCTTGAAAATATCATCTGAAATATTACCAGTGTGTTTGGTACAGTACACTTACTTTCCATTTGTACCTTAAATCTGAATCTAAAATCACATTCCAGTACATTTTAATTTCTTGAATGTTGTAACTACTGTAACCACATTTTGACACCTTTATACTGTATGCTTTTCTTTGCTCTTCATGGTGCCACCGTGTGCAGTGTCCTATTTCCTACAAACTGTATGAAGGGACAACAGATGAAATCTTATATATAAATGTATTTTTTTCAATTTTTCCATATAAAGTAGATCATTGACGTGTTTTGATTTCCAGGAATTTAATTTCTGTGCTAAGTTAAATGTAGCAAAACACTGTGGACAGGTTTTTTATTCCACAATTAAACTAATCCAAAAATGAGTCGACTATGATTTTAAAAAGCTGACAATTTGGCAGTATGGGCTGTTTGTTCAGTGTATTGCATGTGTGTATATGACATGGTTCCTGTTTACCTAATCTGCATACAAAATTCTGTTTTTCACTCAGTTTTTACTGCATGTTAACACTGATAATGCAAAGAATGCTTAGTTTTGATAACCACTGATACATATTGGCTGAATTCATAATAGTGTTTGATAGGCAGCATATGATAACTATGTCCAAAATACATGGAAGACCAATGCTCTTGTAAGAGCCACAAAGTCAAAATTTTCAATACGTGAATGGAATATCAGTCACCTGTATGTGCCACATGTTCTTAAATAAATATGATATAGTACTACTACTAATACTACTGCTGTTGCTGATGCAACTACTACTGTCTATAGATGCAGTTCTGTCATTTTTGATGGACCAATCCCCTGGAATCCAGAGTAATGGAAAATCCCTGTATAAGATTATGTACTGGCAAGACAGTGTCAAAAGACTTAGAGAGGAAATACTGTGAACATAAAGAAAATTCATAGAATAATTTCATGTCAGTCAGAATGTTACTGTACTCCAATGAAATTCTGATACAATATCTAAACTTCTGACCTCATGTGGGCACTGCATTTCAACAAACAGTGAGAAATATTTTGATGTTTTGCTGACCGTGCATCTCAGTATATTTATCTAAGTAATTAACCAACTTTATGCACAAAATTTTTGTTTTACAATAAGTTTATTTCATGCCTCTACATGTTTCAAGCACCATGTGCTCATCATCAGGAGGTCAAAATTGTATTATACAGCCTCTGGTATCATCACACTGAAACAGGTGAGTGGTCTAAAATTACTAAAATACAATTCTATAAATATGAGCAAATAGTAGTAAAATTTTACTATTTGCTCATATTTCTAGAATAGTAAAATTTATATATATATATATATATATATATATATATATATATATATAACATGTACATAAGATTAAGGGAGATATTAATTTAGAAGGCATTAGTACCCTTTGGGGTCTTGTGTAATTGTGTGTTACATCTGTGCAATATAAACAGAAAAACAAGGAACAGCATTTAGTAACTTTTATTATTCATATGAATATGTGCAAAAAGTACATAGTAACACCTGTATAAATGACAATATTTTACCTTGTATACATTTTAGTAAGGTCAGTGCCAAATAAAATACACTACTTTAACAATCAATTCACCTGACAAATAAAACAATTTAACATGGACACTAAATACTGGGCCACTTCCATAATTCCTTGACCTGCTACAAATAAAGCACAGAAGGGGCCTTGTGTATTAATTACCTGCAGAATTCATTCACCAGTCAGTAAGAACTAATGAATTTTGTCTCAAAAATGGCATGCTGCCATTGTTAAGTTTGAGCCATTCACAGCTGCATATTTGATACTTGAGGATCAGTGCTGTTACATTCAGTGAAATTTTTTGGTCTCTACGCCTATCATACAGAAAAGCTTAAAAAGAATATTTATGTAAAACATGAAAAATGGAATCAACAGACAGTGGTGTCTCAGTTCAGAGTCCAATCTGTTTGCCTTTCTTCAATATCAAGACTGAACAGTATTTAACTGGGCACTGGAATTGCTCCCTGAATGTCAGTTTCAATAACACAGAACCCTTGAACCTACTACTAGTAAACGAACTTCTCCGTAGAAAGTGATTTAAACCAAATGGGCTGAGGTCTGGTAACTTTTATGACAAAATGCGTAGACCTCCAGCGCCAACATACCAACCATGGAACTAATATGCTACACAACTTATTATCAATTTAAATCATCAAATCACCCTGAAGTACAAATTTAAACTTTTTGTTTTGCCCCTGAATGAAAATAGGTGAATTTTTGTAATTTGGCCACGCTGAATCCAAATCTGAACACGAAAATAATGTTTTCTGGAACTTCAGTTTGTGTTTTTTGGCAATTTTTACTATATTTTACTAGAATCTACAACTGTTAGTTTAAAATCACTTTTTCACATTGAAATGAACATAAGAAATTAAAAAATAGTGGTAAGAATGATGTATGAAAATAACTTCTTGCAATTACGCAACACAAATGTGAAAAAATAAATTACTGTAGTCATGTTTCAAACTTCTTTTTGTAACTCATTCATTTGTAACTGGCAACAGACACCTCTTCATTAAGGTTCCAACAACAGTCAGCTAACATGTTCTGTGACAACTTTCCTACATATCTTTTCTCCATGGTGGAAAAGTCCTGGTGGAACCTTTCTGCATGTTCGTTGATCACTGCGCCCAAGTTCAAAGGGAATAAGTCCCAGTGTGAAAGTGAAAAATGAATCTTCAATGACATATTACACCCCATAGTCTGGTATGCATTTAACTTGTCCTCAACAAGTTCCTTGTAGTTTTTGGCTTTTACGTTTCCAAGGAAATTTAGACAAACCACTTTGAACGTTAGCGCAGATTTCTCAGTTTCTGGTCACAGGTATTCAGATAGATCATCATTAATGATTTCACAAATTTGCAGTCCAATAAAGTTGCCCTCTTTTAATTCAGCATCACTGAATTTCAGAAATTTTTCTCTCAAATACTGAAAAACCTTACCATGTTTGTTCATAGCTTGAACAAAGTCTTTCATTAACCCCAATTTAATGTGCAGTGTCAGTAACAAATCGTATCTTTATCAAATAGTGGTTGATTTCTGGTACGCTTTTTCCCTGGGACTGAGTTTTCTGGCATGGGCCAATCTTTAAGTTTGTAATGTTTGTCTTTTGCTCAGCTGTCCCATTCACAAAGAAAATAGCACAACTTTGTGTAGCCAGACTCCATTCCTAGGAGTAACCCTATAACTTTAAGGTCTCCACATATTTTTCCATCCATACTTTGAGTAACTTACAGCTTTCAAGAGCAAATCCATATTTTTGTACGTTTCCTTCATGTGGACAAAGTGGGAAATCAGTATTGACAGATGAATATTCTCATTATATAGAAGCGCTGCCTTTACAAAAATGAGAAGGCCATTTTGAACATTTACAGAAAAGTGAACCATTGAGTCTAATGACTGTTTATGAAAAGTTCACTGTAAATCATTTTTGCAGTCTAATACCCATAACTCCATGACCACTGAGAACTGGACCCATGATCATATGACATTTCTGACTGTGAGTGGTCTCTGGAAGAACCTGTGAAATACTGAAATCCTGTACAATGGATGAGTAGGGTTAACGTAGTTGTAATACTGACTAGGCTATAGACAGGATATTTTGGAGTTTGATTCCCAGCAGGAGCAAGAGTTTTATCCCTTCTCTAGAACATCCAGACTGGCACTGGGACTCACCCAGCCCCCTATTCGACAGGTATTGGAAGCTACTTCTCTGAAGGTAAAGTGGAGTGGACATGAAGTTAATCATTCACATCCATTTAGAGCTGAGGATAAGAATGAGCGGAGCTATACCTTTTATCCCCCTGTTTGCCTTCATGGCATAGACCGGGAAAGTTTACCTTTACATAATAATATTTACCATATCTTTACATGGTTAAAAAAAAATTGAATGCTCTTGATGTAGGAGTAGCCATGTCACGGTAGGTATACTCTGCATTCAGTTTTTAAAAACCAAGTGATTCAAGACAAACACAGTCACCATACAACATCATGTTCAGGTGGTAGGTAAAAGCATTAGAATGGCACTAAGCAGTGAAACTAGTCATAAGATTAGCCAGGGAGATTACATGTGAACTGGAGACTGATGAAACCTGGACATAGATTTAGAATTATCTTCTTGGTGCTCTTATCAATCTAAACCCTGTCCCCCCCCCAAAAAAAAAATTAACAATAAAAAGGCACAAATGACCAGCAAGGGCAAAGAAGTAAAACATCTATGCCCATTATTCCTATACCAGCTTACAAATTTTTAAATTCCCATGACGTATTTCTTTATTCAATTTGGAAAGTACTAGACTACAAATCAAAGAATTATCCTCAGACAATTATTTGTTGTTATATTCTTTGGGTTATATGATTACATAACTTAATTCACCACAATTTCTTTGAACATAACCACTTGAAACTGGTGTCATCACACAGAACCAAATATTATTGAGCAGTTATGGATAACATAAAATGTGCAGATTTCACTGTGTACTATTTAGTAAGACTTTCTATTAAATCCAAGACCTTGGTTCGTTTTGTTGCAACATTATATTCCAAAACCTTTCCACATCCTTTGATTTTATTATATTTTGCACAAAAGTCTACAATGAGATCAACATTGCAAAGGACATGAATGCCACAGTCATAACCATTACCTTGCTGCAATGAGTCTAGTTCTTGGAAGTCACCCCCATCATCACTTGATATGTATCTAAACAGATTTGCAGACAGTTTCCAAGCTTGCTTGAAGTTCCTTCCTGATAGGGAATCAAAATGAAAGAAGGTGTCCTCTGGGGTGCTGTAGGCTAGAAGACTCCAATGTGTGCCACCAGGAAAATCCACCTCAACACAGTCATTCAGAGCCAGAAAAACAAAATCTCGTTTCTTCACTTGCAAGGGGTCAAGGAAAACTGACAAGTCCTCAGACGGACATACTTTAAGACACTGTGTAACTTCTGGACTAACAAACAGAAACTTATCCTCATCTTTATAAGCAATTTTTTCAAGATATTCAAAGTAAAAACTTATGATTTTATCATTCAGCCAGTGTGGGCCATTCAGCAAGTCAGTATCTGATTTGTGTAGTAATACCTCATGAAAGTTAAGTATAACAGGGTTATGAGACATGTTGCACAAATTGTTCAGTGACATGCTCAAATACTGACAACAGCTGCAAATGTATTCATTCCTTATAGTCAGCTTACCGATATGTTTGTTTACTGTGCAGACGTCTGGTATGGAACCTGTTTGACCTTTTTGCAATATGTCAGATGCTCTTTTATGCAGCTGAAAGAGAACACTTAAATTATAACTGTGATATGTTCATAACATGCATGAAAAACAATAAACTGACTGTGCGAGATCTCTGTGAAGATCAGATCTCCAAGATCTGACACAGTGTCGACAACATTTACCAATCCACATGGCATCATATCCCTGAAGATTTAGATCTTCAATAAATGTGGGAACACCCCACATATTTATTGAAATATGCAATTTTTAATTCTACGATCTCCATATGCTGACGAGTGCCAAGGAACTACGATGTAATTCAATATTACAAATTGGCGACATAAGGTCATTGATCCTAACCTGTGGTTTTCGTATTCAAACGTTTAGTGCTTTTCCACAGAGTTCGATTCAGATGGTTCTTCCCCTTCCATTTTACACGAAGAAAATAAAAGCAACGCTATTAGCAATATTATCATTCAACAACACGCACCTTATTAATGATACCTCACACTACTACATTTCGACATTTCGTGTCGCTTTCTTGATTTTATCACTACTCAAACTTCATTGTACTCGCTTCGGGCAGTACCCAAGAGCACGAACCGTGCGGCCCAAGAGTGACGGTTTTAAACCGTTCTGAACAGTGTCACACTTCACTGAATATGAATTTCACAGAATGGACACGAGCGGTACCTGAATTGATGACTAAAGTAGGACAACTGTTGGGAGAGTACACTGGTGCAGAGCAGTGAGAGGTAGTTGACTGTACCATTCTCTTCGTGGTCTAAAAGTTACATTGAATTAGAAGGGTCTTCGCACTGATCGTAGTAGCGTAACGGAATATAGGAGGCGGTGATTCTTGTGTGAAGTGGTAATGCGTTGAGAAGACGTTATGCATAATATTACGCACGAAAATTCGATGGAGTAACCCGGAGGTAATTTCATGTTGCTGTAATTATGATATGGAATAGACATGGTGGTTCTGTGGTTGATTTCAGCTGAGTAGTTTTAATTATGTAATTATTGTTTTCAGCTGCACGCAGTATGGCAACTAAGCAGCCGTCACCAGAAGTGAGTTGAAAGTTGCACTCGGTCAGCTGACTTAAAGTTGGATATGCGCCGTGTTCCGTCTATACAGTTATTTATATAAACCATAATTTGTTTTGATTATTTCAATTACGAAGTAATGGGCCGAAAAACATCGCAGTGTGTGGGAAATGATAATGAAACATTCCATGGGCAGATAAGATCTTGACAAAAAATTGTCTGGGACATTATTGTTCTGCACTTGTCAAATTCTGTTCAAATAATGTTATGGTAAGGAGTGACTTTTGATATTAACAGTGATTTCTTAATGTGATTTGAATAATCTGACCATGTGTCTTTAATGAACATTATGGGGTTTGTCTCCTTTGCAGTAAATTAACAGGGACATATTTAATATTGTACATTTTCCGCGCAGCTATAGTACACGTATACTATTTAATACAGTGTCGTTGCACAATGTTTTACTAATTGTTGCTCCGACATGTTTCGGCCTCAGTTCTTGGCCATTTTCAGGGACGTTAATTTATTTGTTGTGTGCAGCTTATGTGTCAGTTTATTTGGCAGCAGTTGTATATATATTATTACAATTTTAATTAAAATTAAAATATTAAAATCCTTAAAATTAGTTTATACAATGTAAAAATATTTTAAGTAGATACTGTTTTTTTTATGTTCTGTCCACACATCTCTAATTAACTTTTTTGCAAAGGAAATAATCCCAGAATCAAGTTTCAGATACCTCGTGTTGCAGCTGTGAATGAATATGCTGAGGCTGAAATGTGTTGGAGCAATAGTTAATAAAAACATTATGTAACAAGTTGGTATTAAATATTATATAGGAGTACATAATGTAATGTGAAACTAATAATTAACAAATAATAAAATTTTAAGACATAACAGTGCCTGTGCAACTAAATAAAAACTAGAGCAAAGGCTGCTTATGTTGTTATAATTTTGTAAGAATGACATCTCATTCCAAACTGACACATAACCTTTTATAATTTCATATATTTTAATGTGGTTACATTTTTATACTACCATTTATCCTGAAGTTGACTTAATAGTCAAAACATGTTGCTGTACAATGATTTTAATTATTATTACTACTACTAATATAAATTTGTGTTTATGGTGTGAAAGTACTACTTATTGTTGTGTCATTTATGGTACAATCTTTCATTTATAGATAGGCTGTAACTGAGCTTATTATTTGGTGTGGGATATCCCGTGCCTAATTAAACATGGCATCTGGAGCATCATCTTTAGATAATACAGGAAGTAATGGTGAGTTTTGTTTGTAATGCAGTTTTTATTTTATCATATATTTTATCACCACCAGAATGGAACTGGTCAGCTTATTTGTATTTTTAGTTATATACATGTAATATATACTTATTTATTTATTTAGATCTTGTGTTTTCAGGTACACTGTCACGTGGATATACTGTATCCAGTAGTGACAGAAGCCTTCCTTCAACTTCTGTAAGGGACTATGATGGTTTGAAGCAGCAGTGTGACAAAGCAATGCATGAACTACAGATGTTGAGAAGGTATGTTTGCAAATCATCCTGACAAGTTTATACCAGAATCAACCGAATTTCTGAATACTGTTCAAGAAGCAGCTAGTAAGGTAATTTGAAATTATAATAAGTGAATACCAAAATTATTTAAGGTTTTGATGATGATGACAACAATGACAATAGTAACAACAGCAGCAGCAACAACAACAGGAGTGATGGTGGTGGTAGTGGTAGAGGTGGTAGCAGTAGAAGCAGCAGCAGCAATACTTTTGTGATTGGTTTTCTTCTTCCATTATTTCAAGTACTGTGAGAGTGAATAAAACACTTTATATACAATGAAGTACATAATTTTCTCTCTTTCTAAGGTGAAGATTATGTGAAGTACATATGTGTACATTTTTTGTGGCACTGAATGATTGAAATATTATTATTGAGGTCATTGGTTTGCTTTTGCTATGAATTTTCAAACCTGCCCACAATAGCAAAAGCAAATTTGCTGCTTCCTAGATCTTAAAGTAAGCTTATATTCTTAATTTTTTTTTTATCTTAACAAATAATAACCAATAGAATGAAGATATGAGGCATGTCGGATTTTCCAGAAGTAAATATTTTTAATTCCATGCATTCTTCTGTAATGAATACAGACGGTACTTATAAGGTTTATTTTTAATTTGTAAAATGCACCTTTTGATGCCACATTGCACGATACTGCAGTTAACAGGAAACAGTAGTTGCAAACGCGGCACAAGTAAGCAGTTCGGGTTACACGAACTATGCCCGAACATGCAGCGTCGTTGCCTTTGAGTTGTGAAGCTGATGAGAGTTTTTGGACTGGTAGAGAAAAAGAACAAGGGACTTGCTCACGGACTGTTGTAGTGTTTGGTTGTTGAACAGTAGTGTATTCCTGGCTGCCTGGTGCTTAAAGTTTGGAGATTTACTACAAGTGGAAGAATTGTAACTAGTGAATAAATTTACAACTGACAAATATATTCGAGACTAAAATGATAAAGAGCATCTGTTCTTTACTGTTAAAAGGTGAGTCTTGTTGACTGTATAGAAATTGTTGTTTGGTGGTGAACTTTTGTACGTGAGCAGAGCAGTTTGGGCATTTTGTTTGTTGTATGTTAGAACTTTAAATTCAAAATTTGCATAACTTACACTACAATTATACGGAGAGGCAAAGCAACCACTTTAACTGAATTTTAGATTTAAATTTGTATATATTAGGAATAACTAGAGCACTAAACGGTGTTTGGATAATTATTGGGTAGTGTAGAATATAAGTACATTTATTTGGAATTTGAACACTTATGAGATTTTGTTATATTATCCTTGATTCCAATTTTCGAATCCCCAGAAGTTAGACTGATGATACGTAATAGAGAGATATCGTCTGGTGGCAGCGATTCGTGGTATGAAAACCCACTGGACCACACCGGGCCTGTAACGGGATCACTTTTACAGCCAATTGTTACTTTGGCCCACGAGGATCCTGATGCCATT
>Ga0123352_10009762_pt1 | contig 15039 bp, 10 predicted proteins | sample TergutLab28metaG_FD_89700 | JGI IMG/M metagenome (GOLD analysis project Ga0123352, IMG submission 89700) | Labiotermes labralis P1 segment gut microbial communities from Petit-Saut dam, French Guiana - Lab288 P1 | ecosystem: Host-associated > Arthropoda: Insects > Digestive system > Gut ... | reverse complement strand
GATTTATGTAAAAGAAGACAAGAGAATTAAATACTTAGAGAATAATAAGGCAAATAAAATGATCTGTACAAATACCTAAAAACTTTCAGCTTTAAAAATGTGAATAATTACAAATAATTAACACAAAATTTGTTAATGTCGTACTGTAACAGTAAAAGCGGATCGCTGCTGCTGTCCGCCTCCACCATGCTAATTTACACTTTGTCCGCCTCGCCCACGATTTCAACTTGTGCATATCAACCACTTCCGCCTGGCCCACGACATGTTATAGAGAAACAGAAAGGATGACTCAACTTCACTCGAACCACAGGGTTCTCCGTCCGTGCCTTATCAATCCACCCATCCATCCTTCCATTCACCCAATCATCCAACCCCGCTATAGACTAACCGGCCCTTTCAAGTGCTATCCGCGATAATTGACTAGACCACCCGATTATTTTCATTTGTATATTTTTTCGTTTTTTACTTCATCCACCCTTCACGCGCATATCCGCACCGTTTCAAAATGCGACAGTCAGCTGTTCCATGTCCGCCTGTCCGTCTATCCGATGAACCTGTTTTCACTAAATTTGGATATGACTGACAAAATGGAGCCGGGATAGCGTAGTCGCTATAGTGACTCGCTACGGGCTGGACGGTCCGGGATCGAATCCTGGTGGGAGCCGAGATTTTCCGCACCTGTCCAGACCGGCCCTGAGGCCCACGCAGCTTCCTATGCAATGGGTACCGAGTCCCTTTCCCGGGGGTAAAGCGGCCGGGGCGTGGCGTTGACCACCCACCCCATCTAGCGTTGAGGTTAAAGAAAGAGTAGAGCTATACCTCTACTCCCACTCTGGGCCTTCGTGGCCTGTTCTAGGGTGAATTTATGACTGACAAGTAAGAAAAAACATGTAAAATCTCAGCCATGATAGCCTGTAATCGCGTCGAGTTTCGACCAGGCGTCACCAATACAATTCGTCTGTTGCGTTTCACATTTTAACTCTAAAACCGAATCGACAGTCAGACTTCACATCCACAACTAATCTGTTTAAATTAAGGCCAGCTTTGATAACTAATATGGCACATTTTAAATCAGGTACCCTTTGGCTATTCAATACGCACGGTCTAGGCGTGAGTGTGCGGTCGTTCGTTTGCTGGGTTCGAACCATGCCGGGGGCTGGATGTCTGTCTTCTGTGAGTGTTGTGTGTTTTCGTTAGAGGCTGAGTCGTCCCAACGGCCACAGTGCGGCCGGGAGGATTGCATCAGCGAAAATTCCCAATGACCTTACCGGGAATCGAACCCGCGACTTTTCAGCTTGTAGCGCAGTGCCGCCACTTACCTCCGGATGTATTGTCACTTTATACAGACTCACAGTAAATGGTGTTCCTTCAGCATATGACACGTATTGAATTAAGGAAGCTCATTGCCGTCATCATAGAAGCCTACCAACTGATCTAACTTGAGTCATTTCGGTTTATATTATATTTCTCCAAGACCGTTGTGTTTGATGTACATCACTCCTCCACTGTACACAACGATGTTTCAACTGGTGTAAACGAACTATCGGTTGTGCGCGACTGCTTATTCAACTAATTCGCAGCTACCCTCAACATCAGCGGCCGTCTAGACCTATATCAGAGTATAAATCTTTTGTAAATCTGGTTATGAACTATAAATACTGCTCCAACCGGAGTATTATCCAACAACTAAGCCGTAAAAAACACACTGATCGAAGGAGGAAGCATAAAATATTCTACTGGCCTATAGTCCGAATGTTAATCAAAATGGTGTACGTTTTACAGCCATGTAGTGGGTCCCTGTCCCCACTGCATGGCGCGTCCTCAGGTTGCGGATAGAGGAACGACCTCCGATAAGGAGGGTAGCTGCGAATAAATTGAACAAGCAGTCGCGGACAGCCGACGGGGGTGGTCCTCCGGCTTGGGGGTTGAGCGAGGTGCTAACAACCCCTCCCTGTAAAACGCTTATGTTAAGAAACACTCACATCCGGGATGCTTGCTCTGGAGACAAAACAATCCGCAGGTAAACTACTCCCCCACTCGGATTTGTACTCCTCACCCAATATTGTGCGGGTGATAAAATCGAGAAGAATGAGATTGGCTGGGCATGTGACGCGTATGGGTGAGTAGAGGGGGGTGTATAGGGTCTTGGTGGGGAAACCGGAAGGAAGGACACTACTGGGGAGACCTTGGCGTAGATGGGTGGATAATATTAGGATGGAACTCCAGGAGGTGAGATGTGGGTATGTGGACTGGATTGGGCGGGCCCAGGATAGAGACAGGTGGCGGACGCTTGTGAGTGCGGTAGTGAACCTTCGGGTTCCGTGAAATGCGGGAAATTTCTTGACTAGCTGCAAACCAGTTAGCTTCTCAAGAAGTACTCTGCACCATGGAGTAATTAAGTAAGTAAATACGTTTTACAGAGACAAGTACCTGTCTCAGAACATTGTACCGACCAGTATGTCGCAGTATGAATTAATGACGGACTCCAGAATTGTTCAGTGTCTCTTTAAATGACTTTACCAGGAAAACTCACCAAAAACCTCTCAAATATGCATAGAGCGTACATTTTTATTTTTAATCTCCAAAAGAACTGGGTCAAGAACAAATGGAGCAGAGCTACAATTCAAAGTAAAATACAAGAAGATAAAATTTCAAGTGCCGTTCTGCCACCTGTTCTCACGGCGGTGTGTTCGTGAATACTCAGTTTTTCTGGGGTATGAAGCCGTGGATATTACCAAACAGTTACAGACGTTTCACAAGACCTTTCCACTTCCATCTTCAGGGTCTCCGCAGTCCCTAGACACGGCGTCATATCCCAGAAGACTTGAATTTTCCGTTGCTATATTAGGTTATCGAAAGTTTCACTTTGCGTTCAAAAGTGTGGACTGTTTTGTAAATACACCTACGCCATAAGCACTGTCTTGGAACCGAGCTGGTGTAATATATCGGTAACATCCTGTTCAGAAGGTACAAGTTTCGAATTTCTGCCGGTACAGAAGTTTTCCAGACTAAGGTTCATAGGGGTTTTCCTCTGTCCCTCAAAATAAATGCTAGGATCCGCTTCTGTCAAAAACCTTTCCCATTCATCTTTCACCATTAATCCCACAATCAAGCTACTGGTATATACTCGTAGAGGCTCCCGTCCGGTTATCTGCGCCAGTGATGGACGCGCGCTCTCTCTCTCTCTCTGTCTCTCACGTAGTCTGTTTTGTGGCAGCCATTGCCTCATCCAAGTAGAGTTCTCCACAGAGTGCGATTTAGTGCTTCGTCATTCAGTTTCTAGTACCTGCTCGTGTCCTTAAGTATCAAGCAGCTTACTTGCGTCTTCTTCTCCGTGTTCACGTCACTTCTATCTTGCCTTCTATCCTTTCTTCAGTAACGTGTTTTACAAGTCAGTTCCTACGCATGATGTGGCCAATCCAGTTAGCTTTCCTTCGTTTTATTTTGTGTAGGATGCTCCTTTCCTTCTTTATTGTTTTTAATGCTTCATTTTTCAAACGATCGGTCCAATTGATCTTCGGCACCAGATTTTAAAACTCTGAAGATATTTCTGATGTACTCTCTGCAATGTCGAAGTTTTAGCACCTCACAAAGATATGTTCGAAATGCAGAATTTCTCCACTTTCTTCCTTAAATTTAAGTCCAATTTGCTGGTGAACAGAGACTTCTTGTTGAATGCTGCTTTTGCCATGGCAGCCCTGGATTTTATTTCACGTGTTCTTATTGCATAATTTATTATCACGCTACCCAAATGATTAAAATATTCCACATTCCACAGTTGTTCTTTTTGGATAGTGTTAGAATAGATATTGATGAAATTGGCTAGGAGAGTGTGGACTGGATTCGTCTGGCTCGGGATACAAACTGGTTTCAGGTATCTGTGAAGACGATAATGAACCTTTAGGTACCATAAAATGGAAGGAATTCTTTGAAGAGCTGAGAAAGTGTTAACTTACTCTGATCGGTGGATTTAGTCAGTAATTCTTGTTCCGAAATTACCGAACTTTCTTGTTATAACTAAGATACATGACTCGCGAGATATGAGGTTTCCATAGCGATGTTCTGAGATTCTGGTCTGACGGTATGTGGCACTTCGGAGATTAGTGGGTCTCGACGCTGTAAAGGAACATAATGCCTCCATGTTCAAGGGCAAGGCATGGAGTCCTTCTCGTGCCCTCTTGAAGATAAGGACGCCGCTGTGTTTTCGAAGCGTTGGGAGCAACATACTCAGAGACACAACGTCACATTCTAGACGATCTAAATTCTCACGATGTGATTTCGTCTCTCGCTCTGAGGGAAAGCCATGACATCAGAATTAACTTTATAGTGTTGTTAGGTCGTTAAAGTCCGTCGGTATTATTTATGTTCGCTTGGCATGACTTTGTGTTTTTGTGAGTTCCTTGTGTATGTAACCAGGCTTTATTAAGGCGAGTCCAATGATGTAGTTTGCCATCTTGTAGTCTTCTAACAGGGTGGAAGTAGGGTAAACTCGCCAAATATAGACGCCGCCCATATCTTCCCCGATAGTTCCTGCCGCTGTTACGTTTCGTTTAGAATCTCTTCACAGAAAAGTTTCCATTGACCTACTGATTTGGACAGCTGTTGGAAATCAAAGCAGGGGCTTGTCAAGATAATTTACATGTATATATATATTTTTTTTTGTTTGAAAATTACCTGTCATGGTGTTCAGATTGATATATCTGACAATCTAAAAGTAATTACGCTGAAACTCAGTTCATTGTTCTGGAATTTGCTGTGCGTACTTTGTGCAAATAACAGATCTTCATGTGTTTTTCAGCGTTTTACTACATTTTCAGATTTCCGACTTCTTAACATGGGACCAGCGATGAGAGTTTGTCACATTTTCGTGTACTTCCGCCTGGAGTGAATGTATTGGGTTTAACTCTAAAGTACTCATCAGTGCTGTACCTGATGATTGTCAGTATAGTATCTCTCGACCCACCTGCGGTTCGAATGATGCATGGTTTTAGCATGTTTCTGGCGTTAACGATTTTTAGCTAGTTCGCATATTTTCGAAAAGCGCCCGTTAGCTTCGTCACGTCCGTCCGTCTGGCCGCACTTATCAACTCGAGTCCCACTAGACGGATTTTCGTGAAAATTGTGATTGATTACTTTATGTAAATCTATAGGGAAAACCCAAATTTGGTTAAATTCATGCACTTTACATGAATACCTCAGTACGTTTGATTATTGTCGGCGACACAGAGCGCCATGAAAGCGCTGTCTTCGAGGGAAATGGTATTGGGCTGTTAGGATGGTCGAGCAGGTAATGTCTCTAACCCAAGGGAATGCATTTGACCTGCACGGCTTAGGTAAATGCTGCAACACTCGGGACGATGGTCGGGGGAACACATAGATCCTGTCAAAAACATGAGTTTCTATCACTGCATGGCCTTCTTTCCACTGTCGCCATTTGTTAGGTGTGTTGTTCGTAACAAGCCTTAGGTCAAATTTTAGCACAGCCCTTACCACACAGAACACTACAGAAGATAACTGTTTTATCTTACGCGGACAAAATGCGAGTGCTGTTCAGCCCAGTGTATTTTTGAATGACATACATCGGTAACTGGTCAGAAGCAAAGGACATTGGGCTTTCCCAAACGCAGACCACTGCCAAGGTCAACTGCAGACTCCACAGTCGCTGTGTATATACATACGCAAATGTCCCACACTGTTGCGTGATAACGTACATTGCCTGCCTTGTGTGCTCGGTTTGTCTGTTCGGGACATGCCACTCATGTTAACGTTGATCGTTACTGTAACAAGAAATCTGTCAGTGCACCAGTTTAGGACCCACCAGATTCATGATATGGAACATGACGGCTTTTAAAGTTGTTTTCCTCGCAGTACTATTTCGAATAAATTTTGTTATTTAGTGTGACTGTGTTAAATAAAGATAGGCTACAATGTAATTCTTTTATATATTTTAATGGGCGTAAGACACTTATATGCTGAATGCGTAATTGCTTTTAGAAAGGGCCTCAAATTTGGATTGCTTCCGCAGCATTTCAGCACGTGACGTAACGGTTGTACGACAGTCGCAATCTCGTCTCGTATCGTCTCTAAACACTGGAGTAGATGAAGTATCCCACCTCTTGTACGCCGGAGGAGCGTTTAAAAAAATGAAATGCTTCGAAGCCGATAGAGACGAAATAACAGGGTGAATGAGAACGTTACGTAATCAAGAGCTGCTTTCGTGTGACGTTACTGAGATTATCTGAGGCAGCATGAGGTTGACGGACAGACATTTGTAGGTGTGCCAGGTGTGTGCTGAAATCCTGATTCTGAAGAGGTGTGTAGAACGTAACGGTAGGACCTGACAGACAGGTGGGTGCGATGTGACGTCTTTCAAGTACGACCGTTCATGAAATATTAATATAATACTTGAATATATGTAATTGTTTTTGCTGCAGTTGGAGCACAGTTTGTTAGCGTTCTGACCAGTAGGATAAGAAGTACAGTTGTGGAAGAGTCAGTGATCCAGTCCGCCCTAGTCGTGTAATTGGTTGATGTGATTTTTATAATAATAATAATAATAATATTATTATTATTATTAATATAACATAGGCGAAACAGGTAGCACGCACAGAAGAAGTGCGTATAGGAGGTGAAACTTTGAAATACTAAGTAAAATTCAGAAAACCTAAGCATAGACGTGGTAAAGGTAAAGCAGTCCCGTTGCAGGCATGGAATGGCCCAGACGGTTCCAGGAAGTTAAGGTTTCCAGATTACATGACAACGGCACAGGATGGTGGTAAGGTTGTCAGCCCTACTCACCGGCTGCCTTTACCCGTAGGAAATGCTCCTGGTACTCATTTTTGTTAGAGGCTTAGTCGACCCCAGGGCCATAGTGCGATCGAAAGGATTATGTCAATGAAAAATGCCAATGACACCACCTGGGATCGAACCAGCGACCTTCCGATGTGTAGCACAGCACCTTAACCACTGTGCTACTAAGCATAGACGTGGATTATGGGTAAATACCTTATGATCATTTGAATCGAACTACGTCGCCTCACTATATTGTTCGCAGATTTCACCTAAATCGCGTAATGTTTCGAGCTTCGTAAGGAGGAATTTTTCGTCGGTTGGATAAGTGAAGGTACGGCCTTGTGTAAGCCACGAAGACATGTGGTACAGTGCAGATATACCTCCATTCATTCTTAACCTTGGTACCAGATTGAGGTGAGTGATTAGTTTCAGGCCTCTGCCGCCTTATCCCCGGGGAAAGAGCCCACGGTACCCTTTGAATAAGAGACTGGGTCGGCTTCACAGCTGGTGTGGGCGCCTTGCGGAAGAGAAAAACACCATGCCCCTGACGGGAATAGAACCACAATTTCTCGGTCGTCCAGCGCGTACTCCATTCGCTACTATTCCGGCTCCTTCAGTTGAATATGTATTAGTTGCATAAGGGAGAGTTTTATTTGGCTAATAAGATAATTAATTAAAATTAAGGACTTAATGGGATGTAACGCCGTTTAGTTTGATAGTCCCTTACTAGCGTTTCGGAACAACCTGCTACAGCCGTCTTCAAGGTAGAGAATATTCTGTCAAGACTCCATTACGTCGTATCCTGAAACTGCATTCTTAATGCTTACCGCCATCATAATGTAAGATCTCAGGTAGCTAATTAGTTGATCGTGATTAGGTTCCCATTGCGCGGAAAGTCTTGTCAAGCATCGTGCTTTGAACATGATTTGTTGTGCTCAGCGCTGCTTCCAGTGCTACACAGTTTTGCACAGTCAGAGGGACTGGTTCCTTTGGTGGGCAGTACCTGAAACTTTGGCCGCAGAACTCGACTGTATTGCCGTCGGCGCAATAGTATACTAGACGATCTGTGCACTGACTAGCAGACAGTTCTGTTACATTGCGCAGTTCGACCTTCATTGGATTAAACACGGTGTTGCGCTGTCACGCCATGTTTCACGCTACTGACACGCGGAGTCATTCACACACACAAAAAAACTACAAGCAACTATATAATTATTCATGTATGAAACTGCAGAATTTACGTACGGGTTTCAGCTTGCATAACGACGCTTTCTTGTTTATGTAAGTTACATAACGTCCAGTGCGTGTATGGTGATTGAAGGTACCTATTCACTTACAGTGTGCCGGAAGGGACTGAACTGGAGGCTATGCCTTCCGACACACACACACACACACACGCACGCACACGCACACATTCCGCCTTCAGTCCATGGACTGCAGGGAACCCATGCAGTCCACATGCTTGCCACACCTACCAATATGATTCATTTCGGATTCTAGCAGCCTTTCTATCCATGTTGTAATTGTTGTTGCATTTTTCAGGCATGGGACCTCCTAGAGAAGGTATTGTGCTCGTTTGATTTAATATGCGAAAACAAAAATGGGATGTGGGTGGGTAAAGCACTTGCAGAAAAGGGGTACTTCGTGATCATGTCAATTACTAAACTTCGCGCGTCCATTGTTGTGAGTTTGAAAGCTACTTACAAACGGCTGATGAATATAGTGAAGCAGGAGTTCTCAGACATTTTCGCCGGCGTTCCAGTAAATTAAATTCATCAATTTTAAAGTACGCCCATTTTTGTTGTACTTAAATAAAAACAGCTGAAATTGTCTGGGAAACTGTGAACTTTAATTTTTGAAGGAAAGGCGGTTAAACTTGAGAGTTTGGTACAATAAACATGAGGCCTAAGCTAGCGCAATATTATTCTGAAGGAGGAGAGAGCTAAAGTGTTACTTAACAAGACAGGCAGTGTTCGTATCAACGTAACATTGAGGCACGTTCGCTTAACAATTGTTGCCGTGAAAAGGCAACGAGTATTATATATTCTGAGTGTGTGTCTGTAGCCTTAGTTATCCAGCATGCAAAGCGCATGCGCCGTATTATATTGTCATCTTCGGTCTGTTTGGCTTTACTGTACTTTTCGACGTTAAGCTTATCTCATACTCGGCACGATTTTGGGGGGAAAAAAGTTATTGAACACGAATTGTATGTTTTGATTTTCTCTAAAACTTCTGTCTGAAACATATCTCATTGTAAGAGCTCCGCGAGATGACATAATTATACATTGGTCTTCATGTACGGCACGCGTTATTCGTGTCACATTTTAATTGAGCCTGAATTTTTTTGGACAAATTTTCTAAAAATACTCAAATATCAAGTTCCGTGAAAATACGTTCATTGGGAGCCAAGTTGTTCCATTCGGACGGACAGACAGACTAATACACAACGAACTAATAGTCGTATTTCGCAATTCTGTGAAGACGCCTAAAAACAGTTTCGGGCGCCGTGCTGAATGCTGTTTTACTCGTTACTGTAATTTAGAACGAAGCCAGATTTGACTTTAAGAATGCTGTAATAGGAAAGACAGCAGGGACGTGTTTTTTAATGTTGCTAGCAATATTGCATATCAGCAGGTATACAGGGTTATTCGAAGTGATTGTCGGGGTTTTAACAACTTGCCACCTCTTTCTCCAGATGCAACCCCATGTGATTTATTTCTATGGGGTTACGTGAAGGATCAGGTTTATGTTCCTGCTCTTGCCGCAAGTATCCCGGAACTGAAGGTAAGGATCAGAACCGCCATTGAAACCATCACCGCAGACATGCTACAGACAGTTTGGAACGAACTCGATTCTCGTGTTGGTGTTTGTAGAATCACAAACGGTGCATATATAGAGCACCTGTAAGGTATGTAACAAAAACTTTGAAGTGTTGTTCTATTAAATAAAAAAATACATATACTCATATCTCAAGTGTATTGTGTGTGACAAGTTGTTAAAACCCCGACAATCATTTTGAATAACCCTGTGTGTGATATTCTCTATTTATTTTTAAACATTCTTATTTTTTTGTAACATATTTCTGTATTTATGCCGCTTACCAGTAAGCAGTGGTTGGCGTACCATTAGTGGTACGCGTACTGCAGTTTGAAAACCCACGATTTAAAATTTTGCGTGATTTGTTGAATCCTCACGCTGAAATGCAGAACACACGAATGAGAAGAGCCATTGATGGAAAAGAGCGATTAACTGAAACGTTACGAGTTTTGGGAACGGGACGAAGCTTTAAAAACTTTACGTTTACGACAATTATCTCACCTCAGATTTTTGGAACAGTAGTTTCTGCAACTTGTAACATTATCCGTAGGTGTTAAAGGAAAACAATCCTTTCGAAAAGTGCTTCATAAGTTATAAATTTTAGACCGATCCGAATCTTTTGTAGCTGATGAATCATACTGTTTGTAACAGTCAACTGATAACGTATATTTGTTTGGATAAGATTTACCATTTACCATCGATAAACAGTTGTCTTCTTTTCACACAATAATAATCAAGAACTGAACTCCGGAATGTTGCACTTGGAATTCGTTGTAAGCAACGACGAACAAGTTCAAACACATGGCTGCGGGCTAAAGGTACATTTCTGTCTATGCTAAAGATTTCAGTCAGTACTAATCCGACGTCCGCCGGAAGGCGGGTGCCCAGACACACACACGTTTGCCAGAGAAGTTAAGCCGCCTGTAAGTTTCGGTCTTTCGACGTACAGTGTGTGTATGGGGAGAATTGACCCTTCAGTAAGCAACTGCCGGATGACGGCTTAACTAAAAACTTTGTGTGAATGAGTACGTCTAAGAACCAGACTTGTATGAAATGATCGTGAACTGCTGTAGGTAGTGTCCCAGAACGAAGCCACAAAAACTAGCCATAATGTGACAGTTGACATTCACGCTGCATTTTATGTGTTAGGATGTGACGTGGTATCTGGTAGACATGTTTTCTACCCTGCAGATGGAGGCCGCAGGTCGTTCCGAAACGTTTGTGTCCTTCTACTATACTAAACTAAAACTAAGACTAAGACTAGACTAGACTAGACTATACTAGACTAGACTAGACCAGACCAGACCGCACTGCATCATACCAGTTGATCATATTCTAAACACACTCATAATACAGTGCAATATTCTTGGGCTGACAGGCCGCGTCAGGTGGCTCAAGTACACCAACGTTTCAGACATCAGGACCCCGAGGATAGAGACGGCCTCGGTTTAACGAACGTTGGTGTACTTAAAACCACCGGATGTGGCTGTCAGCCCGAGAAGATTCTGTTGAATTTTGGAGCTGCGGATGCTTGAAATCTTTAACAGTCCCGGTAGTCACTCTCTTGAGCCGAGAATTGAACCCGGTTGTTCTCGCGTATAAAGCAGTAGTGCGAAGTTAGTTAAACGTCGCACGTGGGAGATGTGGTGCAGGTGAGTGACCGGCTTCACGTTGCTACTGCGTTTGTCCCATGCAGTCTTCATTGCATTGAAGATTATCTTGACAGGAGTACTGGACGTGGTGTGCGGAACAGTGGTTACAGAGGAGCCGAAGGGGTGATTCGCCACTGAAATTGTTCCGCGATTGGTGGTGGTTGTTTGGGGGGGGGGAGCTAATAGGTAGAATTTCTTTCAGTTTTTCCCACTGCGTTGCGTATCCTTTCGGTATCATTCATCATACAGTGCGCTATTTCCCGTTGAAGACTAAACTTACTCTTCATTATGGACGAAGATTCAGTTCATACTTCACAGAGAACATAGTTTACTTCCATTAGAAAGACCAGTCGGTAAATGTTATGTAGGGAAATAACGACTGTTTTTGTGAGAATCGTGCAGAATATAGAAATACACATTGTGGGGGAAATGCAGATATTTTAGTGGTAAACGTGGTAATATATACACGAACCATTAAGCTTTAAAGAGTATATTGTTCTTAGTTCGAATGGTTACACAAAAGTCACGTTTTGATGTGTTCCATAGACAGCACGTGTATGTCCAGATTCTCTGCGAAGTGATCGTACTGGTGTAAGGAAAAATTCAACGCCTCTCCCAGAAGTGAAGCCCCGGTCGCCAAGACCATTGTCGACGTAGTTTACGACCTAGTTGATACGGTTCATGTGTTCAGTCTTAACACCATTTAGCAACAGTTTCAGTTATACCCTATGTAAGGGATCGGCAAATATTTTTGTGACGTTCAACAATTGAACCTTAGAATTTATTGGGGGAACAGTTTTTACTTATTGGAAATAAAAATATGTAAATTGACATGATTAATGATGAATAGGAAGAGTTCTGTCTCCTGGGCTATGGCATGTGCAGTAGTAAGTTACCCACGTTTGCAGGGAACATGCTGCCTGCGTCTTCTACTCTGATGCTGGAGGTAACAGATTATTCCGAAACGTCGGTAACTACCAGACTACGCGGTTTGCTATTACCTAAGGCAGCGGTGTTCTTGGTTATCCCTGTGAGAATCTCAGATCTGACACAGATACGAATAGCTGTGCACTTGTGTTCTCGTATCAGTGAATTTTTAAAATAATGCATTAACAATACGAAGTAGATCTTATTTTGTTAGAAAGTGCCACCATTATTTATACTGACCCTTCGAGTAGCATCACATCTGAAAGCAGTCTTAACACTTAGAACTCGGCACTGTACATTTACCGGGGTGCTGATAAGTCCTTAGCCCGACCAGGAAGGAAATAAGCTCGGAAGCATGTCAGGAACGCGCGCGATTTCAACAACATCGAGACGCGAGCTGTCATCAAGTTTTATTTGTCCTGCAAGGCAAGGCGCCGAAGGAAATTTACGCCTTTCTGACAGAAACATTTGCTTGTTTCCTTCCTGGTCGGGCTAAGAACTTATCAGCACTCCTGTATGTAGTTATACAGTATACGCGAGCATACAAACGGGTCTAAAGGGCCGCTCTGCTTTTTCGCGTTAAAGAAATCGAGCGCTGACTGAACAGTGGCTAAACACAAACTAATATAATGTTAATTGTGGTAGTACTGTTTGCCTCGCTACAGGTATATCGAGTGTTCATCATGGCTCGGTCGCGAAACTTTCGTTTATGAAAAGGGAGTAGGGCACACGAAGGTGATACGTCGTTAGGGCAGAGAACCTTATTACCGTTACGCGACACGAGTGGTGCTGTGTGGTTTACGTGGTGGCGTTCCGGTGTGGCCTTCATTCTGGTGTAAAAAGCAGAGTTGTTGGATTTGTACACAGCAAGAGGCCAAACATATGAGCAGGTGTTACCGTGTCAACGTGCGGTTTGCATTTGCCGATTGTTGTTCCTTAATGTATGGGCAGAAGAAGTCTTCAGAAGGAAAGCTGTTTGTACAGCCACACGACTTTGCCAGCGATTCGCCTCAGGTAACGACAGTCTATCCGTTGTCTGTTTATTCACGAGACGCAATTGCTGGCACGTACATGTTTCGAAATGTTTAATTTTGTCGTTACGGAGTTGGCGTCACCTTCCACGAGGACCGTGACTCATATTTCCAGCCTCTATAGCCACTCGAGTATTAACGTACGTAGTTTTCAATTTGTTTTGCGGTTACAAGCACCTGAGCCCTGCTTGAGCCCCACAGATGTTCCGCGATGCAGACACTAAGAATCGGTCTGCCCTCACTACTCATTCTGTCACTCTTTATCACCATTGACGCCACATCATTTTATGTCTTTCTGAGATACTGGTTACATTATTTAGCAGCGTTCAAGTCAGGAAAGTCTTTTTTTCTGACTGCATGTTAACGTGGCAGCGTAGTGTAAAGGGCGGGTCTTTGCATGGCAGGGCTGCAGCACGTTTTTGTTAACTCGAAATAAACTCGGAGGAACCTGCGTTCCACTTGTGATAAGTTAAAACGATGTTATAACGTGAAAACATGAGACAAAGTTGCCATATGGCCAACACGGCGCCTTAGTGCCCTCTTTTTGTAATTAGCCAAACCCCATGTCGAAAGCCGAATTTCTACAAGCATTCTGATCCTGTAAATAGGTTTCCCGGTGTTGCATTTCCATCCAGATCAACAATGCATCGACTGTTTTAATATCGAAGAGGCTGTCTGTTAAAGATGTGAGAGCGAACACGGCGTGTTCTTCGGGAGAAACGTTTAATGATACTCGGACACTTCTAGAAGAATTCCACAGTATATATATATATATATAGATTGTTGCGAGAGTGCCGTTTTGTAACTGGTTTTGTGAAGCTTGGTTTAGTGTGCGGTCGATCCGTTGCAAACTTATTTTACAGATGAGATTACTCAAACGACCACGTATATACTCAAAATAATGCATACTGTTACGCATGTATCGGCATATAATACCAAACTAACACACGCGATACCGTTACACGACATTGAAGTTGGAATATGGTGTACTGTCAGTGAGAGAAGAATAATCGGGCCTATATTCTTTTCGAACAGTCAGTTGAGAAAGACACGTTGAACAAATTCTCGCAGCCATTTTTAAAAATGTAGATGAGAATGACTGCGCTACAAGCCGGAAGGTCGCGGATTCGATTCCCGATGATGTCATTGAAATTTTTCATTGACATAATCCTTCCGGCCGCACTATGGCCCTGGGGTTGACTCAGCCTCTAACAGAAATGAGTACCAGGAATATTTCCTGGGAGTAAAGGCGGCCGGTGCGTAGGGCTGACAACCTCACCACCCTTCATATGCCGATTGTCTTGGAATCTGGGAACCTCAACCTCCTGGAACCCTCAGGGCCTGTCCAGGCCTGTAGTGGGATTGCTTTACCTCTAGCTTAGGTGATGAGAATGAATGCGAGCTCTTCCGGCAGGACGGTTACAACCGACCTTACAGCCACCCAATCCGACGGCATGTCGTATATGTTGGGATGTCCAAAAGATAAAATTAATGAAAACAACACACGCGCGCACGCACGCACACACCACACAGACAGACAGACAGACAGAGAACAATCTTAAAGAAATTGTTTGGCGCGTAATGTCGGAAGTGTGTAGACGCGAACATTACGCGGTTTTTGGCAATGTGTTCACTAGTTGCAGTATTTTCACTTGCCGGTCCTGTGTAAGTGGTCACTCTTTACTTCAGTATGTGCCCAAAGTGCGCGGAAAGGAGTTTAGAAGCCCCCCCCCCCCCCCTTTTACCGGCCGGCACCTTTCTTTGTGGAAACTGGTTACCTATAAGGGGTAGTTCAGCCATCATAATTATAAATTTACAAT